>Ga0208161_1000882_pt1 | contig 16643 bp, 26 predicted proteins | sample CB_VirMetaG_3_FD_184538 | JGI IMG/M metagenome (GOLD analysis project Ga0208161, IMG submission 184538) | Freshwater to marine saline gradient viral communities from Chesapeake Bay - CB_1508_1S Viral MetaG (SPAdes) (version 4) | ecosystem: Environmental > Aquatic > Marine > Coastal | place: USA...
CGGCGCCAAGCCCAGCACCATCGTTGCCGCTGCTGACATCTACGTCAGCGATTTCGGCAACGTAAGCGTTGTGGCTAACCGCTTCCTGCGTGCCCGTGACGCCTTGGTGCTTGACCCTGAGTACGCGTCGATTGACTACCTGCGTCCGATGCAGACCATGGACATGGCCAAGACCGGCGACGCTGACAAGCGCCTGATGCTGACCGAGTGGGGCTTGCGCATCCACACCGAGAAAGCTCACGGCATTGCCGCTGACCTGACCACCTCCTAAAGGGTGAGGGGGCTGGGCTAATAACCCGGCCCCCGTCTACATGGACAAACGACTCATTTCCGAGAACGCCGAGGCTGGTATTCGCCAGTATTGGCACGAGCACGACAACGGCGACGTAACGATTCAGACGACTCAAATCGTTGACGACGTTATCGAGGCCAACCGTGGCACGTTCAATCAGGTTGATGAGCGCGCTGGGTGGAAGGGCGATATGCACCGCGTGGCGTCTATCCCAATGGCCGTGTATTACGACCTCAAGGCCAAGGGCATCATTGACGACCCGGTGGCCATGAAGAAGTGGCTCAACGACCCGGACAATCGTTTCTTTCGCACCCGCCCCGGAGTGGTGTAAATGGCGATTTCAAACTACAGCGAGTTAAAGTCAGCGCTTGGTGACTGGCTCAACCGCAGCGACCTGACGTCGGTCATACCGACGTTTATCTCGCTTGCAGAGGCACAGATGGAGCGCGTGCTGCGCACCCGTCAGATGATTGTGCGGGCCAACGCTACGATTGACACCAAGTACGGCGCCGTACCCGGCGACTTTCTTGAGGTCAAGTCGTTCAAGCTGACCAGCACCTCGCCACCTCAACCGCTGCAGTTTGCAACCATGGACGAGATGGACAACAAGGACGCGCAGAACACGTCCACCGGCAAGCCGCTGTACTTCAGCGTGGTTGGCAACCAGTTTCGGGTACACCCGTCGCCTGATTCCAACTACACCGCCGAGTTGACTTACTACGCGAAGCTGTCCAAGCTGTCGGACAGCAACACGACCAACTGGTTGCTGACCAACTCCCCTGATGTTTACCTGTACGGCGCATTGATTCAAGCCGCGCCGTACTTGCAAGATGATGCCCGCATCAATGTGTGGTCGGGCTTGTATGCCGCCGGGGTAGAGGCGGTACAGGTGTCTGACGACCGGGCGGCAACGTCCGGCGGGACTTTGAAAGTAAGGGCAAAACCTTTTGGAGGGTAATTAAATGTCATCATTTTCTGACTACGCAGAGGATTTAGTCCTCACTTGGCTATTCACCACCGACACCGCCACCCGTCCTACGGCTTGGTACGTTGGCCTGTTCACGGCTGCGCCGTCGGACACGGGCGGCGGCACCGAGGTAAGTGGTAGCGGTTATGTGCGCAAGGCAACTGGCACGATTAGTGTCAGTGGCACGGCGACTACCGCGAGCAACTCGGCTGCAATTGAGTTTGCTGCGGCCAGCGGGGGCAACTGGGGCACCATCACGCACGCTGCTATCTTTGATGCGTCTACCGCTGGGAATATGCTGGCTTGGGCGCCGCTGACCACCAGTCGTACCATCAACGATGGCGATGTGTTCCGAATTCCAGCCTCAAGCCTGACCATCACCCTGACCTAAGATGGCCGCATACGGTTCCGGCTACTATGGGAGCGGGAACTACTCCTATGGCATCACCCTAGGAGGGTTTGACGTTACCGGCGCCAGCAGCTTAACGGTTGCTGGTGCTGTTTACGTCGATGCATCTTTAGCCATAGACAGCAGTACGTCTGTTGGTGTTAATGGCATTGTCATCAAGCCGGGCGAGGTCAGCGTTGCATCGCAGTCTACTGTCGCCGTCAATGGCGTAAGGTATGCCGTTGGTGCGTTTAGTGTGTCGAGCGCCTCAAGTGTTTCCATTGATGGTGAGATATTTGTTGATAGCTCTTTTGCTGTATCTTCAGCAACTAGCGTATCAATAGCTGGGCTGCGTTACGCTGTAGGTGCGTTTAGCGTATTAAGTGGCACAAGCGTCGCTGTCAGTGGGGTATCAGTCAAGCTAGGCGCTTTTGATGTTGCGTCTGGCACTTCTGTAAGTGCGTCTGGCACCAGATTGGCTATTGGCGCTGCAAGCATATCCAGCGCCTCAACGCTGTCTGTAGGTGGTTATGTAGTAGTTGACGCGTCTGTTGCGGTCACCCCTGCCGCCGCTGTATCAATTAGTGGCTTGAGGTACACCATAGGTGCTGCAGCGATTTCGTCTAATACTTCTGTCGCCGCCGCTGGTCAGGTTGTTCAAGATGTAGCGTTGGTCATTGCGTCTACATCTAGCTCCAGTATTTCGGCTCAGGTCGTCTCAATCGGAGCTGCGGATATATCAAGCGCATCTTCTGTAGCTTGCGGCGGCCTGCGTTATGCAATTGGGGCGTTTGATGTATCAAGCGCAACAGCAGTATCTGTAGACGGCCTGCGTTATGCAATTGGCGCGTTTGATGTCAGTGGCTCGACCTCGATGTCGGTCGCTGGGATTAAGCTAGCGCTTGTGCCAATGACAGTGGCATCAGACATGACCATGCTGATAGACGCTACGGCTGTCAGGATTTCTCAGTTGACATTAACGTCAACATCGACGGCAAGCGTGGTTCCTAGCGCAATCATGCAGTTTAGTTTTTTTGTGCTAGCAGGCTCTACCATGGGTCTGGATGGGCGTCTAAAATGGGAACAGGAATCGGACACCGCAGAGACTTGGAGCGAGATTGCCGACACGCCTGAGACATGGTCTCCGATTGCAGATAATTCAGAAACTTGGGAAATAGCCGCGTGAGGTAACAAATGGCAGATACCACAACCACCAATTTATCTTTGACCAAACCAGAGGTTGGAGCTTCCCAAGACACGTGGGGCACCAAGCTCAACGCAGACTTGGACACGTTAGACGCGTTATTTTCAGCGACTGGAACTGCTGTCGCCATGAATCTAAACGGCGTTGTAATCAACACTGGTACAAACGACGCAACCATCAACGGCATAACGTTTGGTGTAGGTGCGGGTAATTCGCAATTAAACGTTGCTGCTGGTTATAACACCTTGTCCAGCAACACCACTGGGATTGGAAACGTTGCCGCTGGTTATAACGTTTTGTCCAGCAATACTACTGGTAATGCCCATGTAGCCATTGGCTATGAATCAATGCTTAATAGTACGGGAGGTGTTTTTAACGTAGGCGTTGGCCCTTACACGCTGCAAGATGTTAGCAGTGGTAGTTACAACATAGGAGTCGGGGCTTACGCACTAACTAACCTTACAACTGGCAACTCTAACATAGCCCTTGGTTATAACACTTTGGATGCTAATACTAGCGGTTCAAGTAACATTGGTATTGGCTCTAACGCTTTGGGTACTAACACGACTGGTTATAGCAACGTAGCCATTGGCAATGGCCCTTTATTGCTTAACACAACTGGCTATAGCAACGTAGCTATTGGTGTTAATGCGTTGCGTGCCAACACAACGGCTCACAACAATATTGCCATTGGTGGAGATGCTTTATACTCTGCTACTACCCCACTGCATAATATAGCCATAGGTTATGCATCTCAGCGAACTACTACCACTGGTGGCTACAATTTGTCTTATGGCTATAGGAGTCTGTATTCCAACACGACTGGTACTTACAATATAGGATTAGGCCCTGACGCATTGCGGGTTAATCAAACCGGCAACTATAACGTTGGCATTGGCTACCGAGCAGGAGAATACACATATAGTGGCAGTTCCAATACAGTAATTGGCGCACAACACACAACAAGTGGCACTTATTCTCCTGCGTATGATGTTTTTGATGAAAGCAATATAGTATCCATCGCACACACTGGTGTGACTGATGCATATATCAATGTTTCGTGGACTACCGTTTCGGATGCAAGAGACAAAATAAACTTTGCGCCTGTACCTCACGGCTTGTCATTTGTTACTCAATTAGAACCAGTATCTTTTCAATTCCGGGTTAGCCGCGATAGTGAAGAAACAAACGGCGGTGTTCGATACGGCTTTAAGGCACAAGATATTTTGGCGCTTGAAGGCGACAACCCTGTAATCATTGACAACAAGCACGAAGACAAACTGCGCTATAAAGGCGAGGCTTTAGTCCCTGTGCTTGTCAACGCAATCAAAGAACTCAAAGCTGAACTTGACACGGTGAAAGCTGAATTAGCCGCAATGAGAGGTGCTTAAAATGCTAAATAAAATTGAAGAAATCACTGCAGAAGACATTGCACAACATTATTCTGCCGCTATGGATTCGGTTAATCTAATTAACGCTGGCAAGCCCGAAAACATGGATGATGCTGAATGGGTTGTTTGTTTGCAGAGCAACAAAGACCACCTTGCCATTATGTTGGCTAAAGATTTTTGGACTGATGAAGACTTGACGCCATTGCAAGCGGCGGTGGGTTAACGGAAAGCTACCGCCCAATCTTGGTGGCACACTAAAGAAGAATCAAAATGGAAAACAAAAAAACACCCATTACGATTAACGATAAAGACTATCAATTTGAGGACATGACGCAGGAGCAGCAGGTGCTGGTCAATCATGTCGCTGACCTAGACCGCAAGTTGAGTTCTGCGCGTTTTAACGTAGACCAACTGCAAGTGGGGCGCAATGCGTTTATGTCTATGTTGGAACAATCTCTACAGAAAAAACCTGATGAGGATTGAGCATGGCTGCTGGAGATACAGATAATCGGCTTACCAGCCACGAGCAAATCTGCGCCGAGCGTTATCTGCGGCTTGAGGGCCGCATGGCCACGGTTGAGACCCGTCTCGATGGCGTTGATGCACGGCTTAAAAAGATTGAGTCTGTCATCATTAAGTCGGTTGGCGCCCTGCTGGTAGGCATGGGCGGGCTGATTGCCACCATCATCATGCGAGTGGGGTAATGATTGACCCGGTCAGCCTGTTTATGGCGGCGACCACCGCGTTCAATACCGTCAAGAATCTAATTCAGGCGGGCAGGGAGGTTGAGGACGTCCTAGGACAGATTGGCACTTGGATGGGCAAGGTCAGCGAACTCAACGCGCTGGACAACAAGAAGCCGAGCATCTTCAAGCGCATTGGCGGCGGCAAGTCAATCGAGCAGGAGGCCATGGAGCAGCTGCAGCGCCGCGAGGCCGTGCGCAAGCAGCACCTAGAGATGATGTCCATGGTCAAGCTGCGCTACGGCCCGCAAGCGTTTGACGAGCTGATGCAAATGCAGCGCCAAATCAAACTCAAGCGCGAGCGTGAAATCATCCACCAGCAGCACCGCAGGCAGGAGCTGGCCATGTACGTCATAGCCGCCATTTTGGTTGCGGCAGGCGTTTGGGCCATCTGGGGGATTGTGGTTACGGCCATTGACTGGAAACAGAACGGGGTGAACTGATGACACCAAAAGACCTCGACGCATGGCGTATATGGCCGCGTGCCCTAATTACGTCATACATGGTGGTCTTTTACCAGACCTGTGTCTGGTTTATGAGCCTGCCCGACCCCAACAACGCGCAGGCCGGGTTCGTGTCTGTTATCGTTGGCGCAGGCGCCGCTTGGTTTGGCCTGTACGTCAACAGCGGCCCAAAGATGCAGGGAGGGCAAGATGCTTGAGGCACTCATTGGCCCGGTGACCGGGCTGCTTGATAAGTTTGTTGAGGACAAAGACCAGAAGGCGAGGCTGGCCCATGAAATCGCAACCATGGCAGAGAAGCAGGCGCACCAGCTGGCGCTGGCCCAGATTGAGGTCAACAAGGCAGAGGCCGCAAGCGGGTCGATATTTAAGGGTGGCTGGAGGCCGTTTATCGGCTGGACTTGTGGAGTCGCTTTTGCTTATCACTTTGTGCTCCAGCCTCTACTTGTTTTTGTGGTTGCCGTGTCTGGCGCTACTGTCCCTGCACTACCTGAGTTTGACATGGCGAGCCTGATGACCGTCCTAGGCGGCTTGCTGGGGCTGGGTGGACTGCGCACGTTTGAGAAGTACAAGGGCGTTACCAAGTGACCGTGACCATCTACGCGCTGCTGGTGTTCCTGATTGCGGGTGACAATATGCGCGCGGTTCACATTCAACAGATGCCCAGCCTGAGCGAGTGCGTCGCCAAGGCCACGGCCATCAACGACGAGCGCGGTAGCCCCTACAACGCAGCCTGCTACCCGACGACCAGAGGCGCCCTATGAAAGAGAACTTCCGAGACTGTCTGACAATGCTCTTGAAGCACGAGGGCGGCTTTGTCAACCACCCCCAAGACCCGGGCGGCATGACCAACCTTGGGGTCACCAAGGCCGTCTACGAGGACTGGCTCGGCCGCGTGGTGACAGAGCAGGAGATACGCGACCTGAGCAGCGAGGACGTCGGGCCGCTGTACAAGCAGCGGTACTGGGACAGGGCGAAGTGCGACGACCTGCCGTCCGGCGTTGATTGGATGGTATTTGACTGGTCAGTCAACAGCGGGGTCAGCCGTGCGGCCAAGGCGCTGCAGCGGTTTGTTGGCGTCGAGTCGGATGGTGCGATTGGCCCGGTGACAATTCAGACCGTCAAAATGTACCAGCCTGCTGAGATAATTGAGGCCATGGGGAAGATGCGGCAGGACTTCTACGAGGGCCTGAGCACCTTTGAGACGTTTGGGCGTGGGTGGACTCGGCGCAACCATGAGACCACCGCGCAGGCTTTGGAGATGGCGGCATGAAAAAGGCAAAACCAGTCTGGGACAAGAAGCGCCCCAAGGCGTTGGGCAAGCCTGAGAAGTTGAGCGCTGGGCAGAAGCGCAGCGCCAAGGCCATGGCCAAGAAAGCCGGACGACCATACCCAAACATGGTGGACAACATCCGGGCGGCAAAGAAATGATTAAACGCGGTAGCGAATCATTCAGCGGCTACAACAAGCCCAAGCGGACGCCGTCGCATCCAAAGAAAAGCCACGCCGTGCTGGCCAAATCGGGTGAGCAGGTCAAGCTCATCAGATTCGGGCAGCAGGGCGTCAAGGGTTCCCCGGAAGGCTCTGCGCGTAATAAATCGTTCAAAGCCCGCCACGCCAAGAACATCGCCAAGGGCAAGATGTCGGCTGCGTATTGGGCAGATAAGGTGAAGTGGTAATGGCTCTCATACCTCTACAGATTCCACCGGGGATTTATCGCAACGGCACCGACTACCAGTCGGCTGGACGCTGGTACGACGCCAACCTTGTGCGCTGGTACGAGAACACGCTTCGGCCCATTGGCGGCTGGCGCAAGCGCTCCAACAGCGCGGTGACCGGCGCTGCGCGCAGCCTCCTGACTTGGCGCGACAACAGCGCCAACAGACTGATTGGCATTGGCACGCACAGCGGGCTGTACGCTATGAACGAGGGCGGTATTGTCAAGGACATCACCCCAGCCGGTTTCACCACGGGCAGGGTAGACGCGCTGGTCAAGACCGGCTACGGCTACGGCGCATACGGCACCGCAGCCTACGGCATTGCGCGGCCAGACCTGTCCGGCGTCTTGCCCGCCACGACGTGGAGCCTCGACACTTGGGGCGAGTACCTTATCGGCTGCTCCAATGCAGACGGCAAGCTGTACGAGTGGCAGCTGGACTTCTCGACCCCGACTGCGGCTGCTGCGATTACCAACGCCCCGACAAGTTGCAATGCGTTGCTGTCCACCAGTGAGCGATTCATTTTTGCGCTGGGCGCCGGTGGCAACCCGCGCAAGGTGCAGTGGTGCGACAAGGAGGACAACACGACGTGGACTCCGTCCACCACCAACGAGGCGGGTGACTTTGAGTTGCAGACGCCCGGCAACCTGCTGGCTGGCAAGCGCGTGCGCGGCCTGCACCTGCTGTGGACTGACGTGGATTGCCACACAGCGACCTACGTCGGCCAGCCATTTGTGTACGGCTTTGAGAAGATTGGCAGCGGCTGCGGGCTTATCTCTGCCCAGTCGGTGGCCGTGGTCGCTGACGCCTTGGCCATCTGGATGAGCCGCAACGGCTTTTGGATTTACGACGGCTACGTCAAGCCCCTGCCAAGCGACGTGGGTGACTACGTCTACCGCAACATAAACTTTAGCCAGATGAGCAAGGTCTACGCGGTGCATAACGGGTCGTTTGGTGAGGTCTGGTGGTTCTACCCCAGCAGCGCCAGCAACGAGGTTGACAGCTACGTCACGTTTAACTACCGAGAGAACCACTGGAACATTGGCTCACTTGCGCGTACCGCAGGCACCGACCGTGGCGTGTTCCGACAGCCGCTGATGATTTCAGTAGACGGCTACGTGTACGAGCACGAGGTAGGCTACGAATACGACTCGGCCACGGTGTTTGCTGAGAGTGGGGCGTTCCAAATCGGCAGCGGCGAGAACATTATGAACGTGCGCGAGCTAATACCTGACGAGCTGACTCAGGGTGACGTCAACGTCAAGTTTAAGACGCGCTACTACCCCAATGGGGCTGAGACGACGCACGGCGCGTACAGCACGGCAAACCCCACTTCGGTGCGGTTCTCTGGCCGTCAGGTGGCGATGCGGGTCGAGATGGCCAGCAACGACGACTGGCGAGTTGGCACCATGCGGGTTGATGCCGTGGCAGGGGGTCGCCGGTGAAGTTGCCGAATGCTGCGGCGCAGTACGACACGCGCGACCAAGCGCAGATGCGCAACCTGATTGAGCGTGCTGACGTGCAGAACAGGAAAAAGGGTCAGGATATCGAGGTGCTTGGCGCCCGATTGATACTGACCAGCCCCAATGGGACGCGGTACTCGGTTACAGTTGACAACTCAGGCAACTTATCGACTACAGCGCTATGACAGATGTATTTTCCGAGCTTGTTCGATGTCGCAAATGGATAGAGGCGGCTTTAGAATACGCAGGAGGGACACACACTTTTGATGATATTGCCGCAGGGGTTTTGGCCAAGAGGTTTCAGCTCTGGCCGAACGCAAACTCGGCGGTGGTCACAGAGGTCGTTGTCTACCCGCAATTCAAGGATTTGCACTATTTCCTTGCTGGCGGCGACCTAGACGAACTCAAGCAGATGCGGCCCCATCTTGAAGAATGGGGCAAGCAGATTGGATGCACAAGGGTTTCGCTTGCCGGTCGCAAAGGTTGGGCGAAAACCTTTTTACAGGACGAGGGTTACAAGCCTAACTGGTACATTATGAGCAAGGAACTTTGACATGGGCGCAACATTTGGTAACCGCATGATTGGGCCAATGATGAACGAAATATCTCCCGGTTTGCCAATGCCAACTGGGACTTCATCAGGCAAGGGAGGCGGTAATATCGCGCCGCAGGTTGAGCAGATTAACTACGGCGGCACCTATACCTATCCTGCGCCCGTGCCGTTGAATATGCAATACGACGGGTACGTCCAGCCTCAGTTTGATAACTCCATGGCTGTCACAGACCCAACGCTGTCATCTATCCAGCAGATACTAGCGCGCCAGCCAATGGCGCCTGCGCCAGTGGCTCTGCGCGGCACTGGCGTCAGCGCATTTTCTCCATACGCAGCCGCGCCTCTTGTTAAGGCCACGCCCAAGTACAGCGCCGCCGAGGAGGCTGCAAAGAAAGCCGCAGCTGCAAAAGCTGCAAGCGCAGCAAGTGCAGGAGAGGGCGGTAGTTATGACGGTGGATATGGCGATGGAATGGCCACAAGCCCTGACGCTTTATCTGATGCAACCACGGCCTACGCGGGCGTTGATTGGGGCGGCGGCGGTGGAGCAGAGGGCAATATAGGCTCAGATTCTGATGCTATTGGCGGCTATGACTATGGCGGCGGCTATGGTTGGGGAGGCGACAGTGGCGGCGGCTATGATGGAGAGGGCGGCGTAGCCGATGGCATTGGAGATGCTGGCGGCGACGGTGGCGGCGGTGGCGGCGGTGGCGGCGGTGGCGGCTGTGTCATTGCCACGCACGCCGTCAACTCTGGCGCGTTCACTCCGCGCGAGAAGAAGCGAGCCGTCGTATGGTGTACGCGCAACCTGCACAACAAGTGGTGGGGCGAGACCATCCGACGTGGATACCGTTACCACGGCAATAAAGCTATCGAGGCCGGTCGTGCGCATCAGTATTACGACGAGTTTCGTGACTTCATTAAATTTGCCACTGGCATCAAGCGCGACCTAAAGACTGGTCGCATATTCGCATGGCGCTGTGTACAGTTTTTTGTGACCGGGCTGCTGGTCAAATAAGGGGTAGAGCATGAGTAAAGGTGGAAGCTCGGGTTCGACTACGGTCACCCAAGAAATTGACCCGCAGGCAAAAGAGGCCTACTTAGGCAACCTTGAGTACGCCCGCGACGTCGCCAACCAACTAGGCGTGCAGCAGTTTGCTGGGTTTACGCCGCAGTACCAGCAGGGGGAGGCTCTTGCGGAGCAGACCGCGACTGGCGGGATTGGTCGGCAGAACCTTGGCACGGCGGCTGACCTGACTCGCGCAGCGGCTGGTTACGCGCCGCAGGCTATCCGTCCAGACGCCGAACTCATCCAGCAATACTACAACCCGTATCAGTCCCAAGTGATTGAGACCGGCCTGTCTGACTTGGAGAAAGCTAGGCAGGCGGCTGTGCAGCAGATTGGTGAGCAGGCGCAGCGCGCCAAGGCTTTTGGCGGTAGCCGTCAGGCCGTGGCTGAGGCGCTGACATCCGGCAAGTACGGCGAGCAGGCAGGCAACTTGGTGGCCAACCTGCGCGCTCAGGGCTACACCCAAGCGCTGCAGGCGGCGCAGCAGCAGCAACTTGCCAACCAAGCGGCTGGGTTGCAGGGCGCCCAATTCCGGCTCGGTGCGGCGCAGCAGCTCGGCACCATGGGCCAGCAGCAGCAGGCGCAGGATTACGCCTCTGCGCAGGCTTTGATGGGCTTGGGTCAGGCTCGACAGCAGCTTGAGCAGCAGCAGCTTGACGCGGCTCGCAATCTAGGCGTGCAACGCCTTGGCATCATGTCGGGGGCCTTGGGCCTGCAGCCAGCCAACTTGGGTGGCACGACGACCACGCCGTATTACACAAACACGGGCGCTGGCGTACTTGGCGGTGCCCTAGGCGGTGCGCAGCTTGCTGGCATGATTCCCGGCCTATCTACTGGCATGGGCGCAGGCATTGGTGCGCTGCTGGGACTTATCTGATGCCAAACACCCCCACCCCCGAGCCGCGTGCCTACATAGAGGCACAGGTCGCTGCGCTGCTTGACCCGAACAGCGCACGCGACACGGTGCTGGTCACCCCCGGAAGCCCCATGCCGCGCAACATACCGCGCGGCCTGACGGTTGCCGAGACCAGCAGGGGAGTGGTCATAACCAAAGACCCGCGCAAGGTTGACCTTATCGACAAGGGAACCGACGAGCAGGTAGGACAGGCGCTCTTTGGTTATGCCTACGACCAACGCAACGGCTACAGCGACGTGGCGACCGCAGAGGATGCAAACGGCATACCCGTGGCCGAGCTTGCGGTTAAGCCGGGCGACGAGCAAAAGGCGATGGGGCTGGCAGAGATGCTCGCCCCAAGCGGTGGACGCGCCAAGCTGACACCGCGCATGGGTACAGTAAACAAACGCCTGCAAGGGCTGATGGGGCTAATGTGAACGAGGACTTCAACATCTACTACGGTCTGGCCCAAGGTCGCGCAATGTCTCCAATGGGGCTGGTGCCGCAGGCCGGTACGGCAGGACTTGGAGCAGTCGCGAACATGGGCAACATGGGCGGCGCTGATTTGATGGAGCTGCTGCGCAAGCTGCGCGAGCAGCAAGCAGGGAACCAGCAGGCGCAGCTGGCCATGCAGTTGATGAACATGGGCGCACCGTCTGCTGGCGCGCCTCAGACATTCGGCATGGGCAACCTGCTGTCGTTGTTGGGTACGGGGAGTAAGTAATGGCTGACGGTTTCAACTTTGGGCTAATGAACCTGTTTGGCGGCGACGCCGCTGGGTTAAACGAGCTTCTGACGCCTGAGCAGCTGGCCGCGATGCAGCGCCAAGGTGCGCTCTCGATGGCCGCGCAGCTGCTGGCCGCGTCAGGCCCGTCTCGCACCCCAGTCAACTTGGGGCAGGCGCTTGGTCAAGCCTACATGGCTGGGCAGCAAGGATATAGCCAAGCCCAGCAGCAGGCGCTGACCGGGATGCTGACCAAGCAGAAAATTGATGAGTACAAGCGGCAGAAAAATATTGAGTCACTCATTGCGAAACGTCTAGCTGGAGTAACGGCAGGACAAGCTCCTGCGGCTGCACCTACACCAGTAAGGCAACCGCCGATACCCGGCATACAACCTACAGAGGCGCCTGCTACTCCAACTGCAGCGGCTGGTGGCGTTAAGGACATTGCGGCCAGATACCGACAGATTGGCATGGACTTGGCTGCGCTTGACCCGCAAAAGGCGAGCACGTATTTCACGCTGGCCGATAAGATTTCACCAATAGCAAAGCCAGTGGGCACGCCAATCACCGTCAAAAGCCCAAGCGACCCGACCAAAAACATCTTATTGCAAATGCAATCAGATGGCAGTTTGTTGCCATTGCCTTATGCTCCACCCGGCATGAGCGAAGCAGAAAGAGCACGATACAACTTAGACCTTGCAAGATTCCAGCAGGGCCAATACACGGTCAGAGAGACTGGGCAGGGTTTTGCATTGGTGCCAAATGCGCCCGGTTTGCCGACCATACCAATATATGCTCAAGGAGCACCAGCTGCTGGAGCGCCCGGAGCGGCACCAGCAGGCGCAGCCCCACAGCAATTAAAAGGCACTGGAAGCAAGCCCACAGAGGGTCAAGCCGCAGCGGTTGGTTTTACCCAGCGCATGGAAAACACCTCTCAAATCATGGCAGATTTAGAGGCAAAGAACAAATACCCCGGCTATGCCTCAAGAATGGCAGAGGGTGTCCCAATCATTGGCGAAACCATACAGAGATGGGTTCAGTCACCAGAAGAACAGCAATACTACCAAGCGGCTAGGGATTGGATTAGAGCAAAGCTGCGTAAAGAATCTGGCGCTGCAATTGGTGAGAAAGAGATGGAGCAGGAGTACAGCACGTACTTTCCTCTGCCCGGTGACACGCCGCAGGTTATTGTGCAGAAACGTGAGGCAAGACGAGTTGCTACAGAGGCAATGCGTCAATCCGCTGGGGAGTTTTACAAGCCGTACACTCCTGAGACTACAAAGCCAAAATACAAATACAACCCAGTTACTGGTAAGCTAGAAAAGGTTGGGGGTTAAATCATGCCAATAGTTGAAGTTGAAGGCATTGGCCCAGTTGAATTTCCAGAGGGCACCTCGGAGCGTGAAATTGAACGCGCATTGAGTATGCTGCCCGTTCCCAAGTCGCAATCCCAAGTGGAATCGGGCGACTGGAGGGACAGCGTCTTAGGCGGCTTTGTAAGAGGCATACGAGACATACCCGATGCTGGCGCGCAAATGCTTTTGCGTGGGCTTGAGGGGTTGATGCCAGCAGGCACTGAGGCCGAAAAGTTTTTCCAGTCTGAGCGCGAGCGTGTTGAGGCAATCAACCGTGCCGCCGAGCAAGAGTACCAGCAAGATTGGCGCGGTGGCGATATGACAGGGCGGTTTGATATTGGCCGCGCTGTAGGTCAGATGGCAGGCACCGCGGTGCCCGCTTTTAGAGCCGTGCAGGGCGCTGGCGCGCTTACGTCGCCCTTGCGCGCTGGTGGCATTAGCGGCGCTGTGTCTAGCACCCTGTCACAACCCGTTCTAGAGCCAACGACTGGGGCTGAGTTTGCCCGTCAGAAGATTGAGCAGGCAGGCTCTGGCGCAGGCATGGGCGCAGTTGGTGGCTATGTGTTTGACAAGGCTGGTCGTGTTTTGTTTGGCCCACGCGCTGGCGTGGCCGCGCCAGCACCGCAGGCACCGGCACAGGCCCGAGCCGATGTAACGGCACAGATTACCCCTACCGCACAAGTGACCGGCGGCGCTCCAACCTTGGGTCGGGTTGGCCCTGACCCGACCTCAACCCTGACGGCTGCGCAACAAGCAATCATGCAGCGCGGCAGGGATATGGGCTTTAGGTTGACGCCGGGGCAAGAGACAGGTTCAAGGTCTCTTATGCAGCTTGAGGCTAGGGCAGAGGCCAATCCATTCTTCTCTGGCCCGTTCAATACCATCAAGGCTCAAAACCAAAGCACGCTGAACAGGTATGTCGCCCGCTCCATTGGTGAGGACGCAGACGAGTTGAGCGCTCCAGTTTTGGGTGCGGCTGCGCAACGTATTGGTGACGTTTTTGAAAGTGTCGCCACCAATACACCACGGCAAATTGACGGTTCAAGACTACAGCGAGGAATCGCCGCGCTTGAGTCAAAAACCGCTGGCGTAATTCCTACATCGTTTTCTGAAAACGCACTTGTAAGAAACGTCATGGACTTGGCAAAGGCCGGGGTTGCGAGCGGCAGAGACTTGCAGTCGCTGTCGTCCAAGCTAGGCAAGCTCGCCAAAAAGCAACTGACCACAGAGGCTGGAGACCGTGACCTTGGCCTTGCACTGTTCCAGTTGAAAGACTTGGTTGACGACCAATTGGCCGCAGGTCTTAACGCTGCAGATAGGGCCGCGCTAAATACGGCGCGTGAGCAGTACCGCAACCTTATGACCATTGAGGGCGGCGGGGTTGTCAACCCATCCAGCGGCAATGTGTCTGGATTGAACTTGGCAAGGTCATTGCAGCGCCGTGATAAGGCCGGATTTACTAGGGGCCGCACGTCATCTGACTTATATGATGCGGCACGGTTTGCACAGGCTTTCAAGCCAATCGTTGGTGACTCTGGCACAGCAACTCGGATGATGGAAATTACGCCTCTGAATATGTTGCTGTCTATGCCAACCAACTTGGCGGCTCGGGCTTATACGTCCATGCCGACCGCAATACCGCAGGTCGCAACTCAGGGTCTGGCCTCTCCATTTCTGAACGAGCAGCAGCGCCAGTTGTTGCGCTTGTTGGGGCCAACGGCTGGTGGTGTCGGATTGTCTGCTGGTGTATTGGGGAAATAAATGGCCAACTACCTAGACCCGGAAGAACAACTTTTCCAAGCGTATCAGGCGCTGCAGTCCAGCGACCCATACGCTGCGAGGCGTATGCTTACCACCGCTGGTGGTATGGCTCCGGGTGCTGGTCTTATGGAGGCCATGGGGCTGTATCCGCGAGCCGAGGGCGGTTACGAGCCAAGCCTAGGGCAGAACATACGTCAAGGCGAAATCGCAAACTCACTGCTGCAGCTGCTCGGCGCGGGCGGCGACATGGCCATGGCCACTGGTGCGCTAGCTCCAGTTGGAATGATGATGAAAGCCGCAGCACAGGGCGGCAAGGCGCTCAAGGCTGGGAGTAAGGCTTCGAAGGCTGCACCCAAAGCGCCGCGCATGAGCGCTGCAGAAGCGCGCGAGTCAGGTTATTGGCACGATATTGGCGCTGGCAAAAAACTACCTGTACCAATCAGTCAAATGAGCGCAGAACGTGAGCCTGTTCGCGGACTGTTAGACAGAATCACGATTGACCCAGAAAAAATGCAGGGCGGTTCAATCATTCCATTTGCTGGCGACAGGTCAATTGCAGGCCAAAACCTATTGGGCATTGGTGGATACAGATTCGACAATCCAGTCTACCTTGAGGGCGGCTACGACTTTATGCGCACCCACTCGCCAGAGGGCACTGTCTGGGCGTCTAACCAAGGCGCTGCTCAAGCGTTGCAAAACAGAATCAATAAAGCGGCGGGTGATTTTTCTGGCGACGTTTATGGCGTCTACTCTGCCATGGGGCCACTTGCCATGGACTACAACGTAATGATGGCTGATGCTCTATTTGAGCAAATTAAAAACAGCAAGATTACAAAGAAGGCAATGCAAGAATTTGACAAAGAGTTGAGGGCTGTGCGGCCAGAGTGGAAGGGCATTGGCAATCCAGAGTCGCGCGCACAGCTTGAGGCCAATGGAGCATTGAGAACGGCGTTTGTCGATAGGATGAAGTTGGACAAATTCCAAGATGCTAATTTCCCCAACATTGCTTATACGCGCTGGGCGCTTACAGACCCCAAGCTGTTAAATGAGCCTATGTATTCCAGCGGCTTGGCTATTGGCAGGATGTCACCCGGCTCCGAGCTAGTGTTCAACCCACTAACGCCACACAAAACATACGACTCTCAGCTGCGCGGTCAATACATGGGCGGCTTTGACCAATCCATACCAAGGGAAATCATGTTCCCCGACTGGTACAGACAGCGCCGTGCAGAGGGCAGACCAGAGAGCGGCGATACCTACTCATTTATGAGAGCCAAGCCAATCCAGCAAACCAATCAGCAGTGGCTTGACGGTCTTATGAATTACCTTGGACGTTAAGTAGCTCTTTGAGATTGACCAATATCAGGTCAATCCTTTTTTCGGTCTCCAACTTAAACTCAGCTGGCTCATCCTGCTCTGACTCTACTGCTGACTCAATGAAATGCTGCAGCGTCTCAAGCGCCTCTAGCTTTTCTTCATGCGTCATCTGCTCTGCTGGTTTCATACCCCACCTCCAAAAAAAGCAGCCATCAGCGGGTCAACCGTGACCTTGTGGCGGCGAGTTTTTTTCCGCACGTTCTGCAGCTCGCGCTCGATTGGCTCCATGCGCTCGCGGTGGCGGCGAGTTGCCTCAGCAAGAGTAATTCCCTTTGGCTTTGGAAC
>Ga0208161_1000883_pt1 | contig 16635 bp, 18 predicted proteins | sample CB_VirMetaG_3_FD_184538 | JGI IMG/M metagenome (GOLD analysis project Ga0208161, IMG submission 184538) | Freshwater to marine saline gradient viral communities from Chesapeake Bay - CB_1508_1S Viral MetaG (SPAdes) (version 4) | ecosystem: Environmental > Aquatic > Marine > Coastal | place: USA...
GAACAAGAAGGGAACTTATAAAGTTGTATTTGATTGGGCGGCTTGTAGTCCGAAAGACCGCTTTGATAAACGAGTTGGTCGCAGGATGGCACTTGGTCGTCTAAATAAACGCATGAAGTCACTAGACAGTTATAATTATGTTAATGATTATGCTGACTTTGATTTTGATGATAACCCAGCTCAAGGGCTTTATAAACAAACCGTTGAACATATTGAGAAGCATTTGTTCCAGAGTGGTGATTATGTGATTCCACGCTGGTATACTCGCTCTTGTCAAATTCCAGAGCTTCTATCTAATAAGGCAGTTCAGAGCACGGTTGAGATTCTAAAATCTAATTCTGTTGTTCTAACGAAAACTGATGCTGATTTACTCAAGAAGCTGATTGATCAAAAGACTTATAATTTTATCTAGTTTATAAAAAAATGTCCGAAAGAAACCCTGCTGACTAGTTATTGTTAGCAGGGTTTTCTGTTTTTGAGGTACAATGTCAAAGAAAATATATGTTCTAGATACTAATGTGTATCTAACTGACTATGAAGCTTTATATAAATTTGGTACAGGCGACATAGTAATTCCCCTAAAAGTTCTTGAAGAAATAGACAAACAAAAGAAACGCCAAGATGGCGTTGGTCTAAACGCAAGAAACTTTATTCGCGTTCTTGATGAGCTTCGTGCCAAAGGCAATCTCAATAAAGGCGTAAGAATTGATAAAGGTCTTGGTGTTGTAAGAGCCAAGCCCTCTCAGCTTTCTATCTTACCAGAGGACTTCGACAAGTCTTTACCAGACAATGCCATCCTTGCATGTGCCCTCTCAGAGCAACAAGATTGCCCTACAAAAAGAGTTGTTGTTGTCTCCCTAGACATAAACCTCCGAGTGCGTTGTGACGCTTTAGGGCTTGATTGTGAGTCTTATACAGAGAACCAAGTCGTCAAGAAAAGCAACGATATATTCACTGGCTTTTCTAAATTGTTGATAGATGATCAGATGATTGATCGCTTTTATAATGGTGAAGAAATTTTTCTTGAGTCTGATGACAATACAAAAGAATACAAACCAAATCAATTTGTAATGCTTGTTTCATCTTCTAACGAAAAGAAAACAGGCATGGCTAGGTTTGTCGCTTTCAACAAACCACTGCTAAAAGTAAAAGAATATGTAAAAGGCAGAGAAGGTACTGTCTTTGGTTTGACGCCCAAAAACAAAGAACAACAAATGGCATTGAATCTTCTTATGGACGAAGATGTACCAGTTGTAACAATGATGGGTTCCGCAGGCACCGGCAAGACTCTATTGGCTATTGCCGCAGCCTTAGAGCATGTTATAAACAGAGAAGGTGAAGACAGCCAAAAATATGAGAAAATAATTGTATCTCGTTCTGTTATGCCAATGGGTAAAGACATTGGTTTCTTACCGGGAACTATGGAAGAAAAAATGGCTCCTTGGGTTGCACCAATTCAAGACAATCTTGATACATTGTTCAGCAATAAAGCGAACAAAGGCTTGGATCCGCTAGAGCACTATAAAGAGAAAGGTATCATCCAAGTTGAAGCTTTGACTTATATTCGCGGCAGATCGCTCAATAACGCATTTATTATTATTGATGAATGTCAGAACATGAACATCCATGAAATCAAAACAGTATTAACAAGAGTTGGTGAAAATACTAAAATTGTTTTGACTGGTGACATTGAACAAATTGATAACACCTATCTCAATGAAACAAATAACGGCTTTACATACGCCGTCGAGAAATTGAAACATAGTGAGCTAACAGGTCATGTTACGCTTACTAGAGGTGAGCGTAGCAAGGTTGCAACTTTGGCAGCTAAAACGCTCTAATCTTATCGAATACTATTCTTGCATTGAGGAGGTGATTTTTTGACGCGAAATAGTATTCGATAAACCAACGAGGAGAGAATTATGCAGACTGATTATAACGAAGTTGAAGATAAAGACCTAAAAGATAAACTAGACGTTCCTGTAAAAATAGATACAGAACTAAAACAACTTCTTGTAAATTACATTGGTTCCAAAGTAAATCCAGAAGGTGAAGAAGTTACTTTAGAACAAGCAATCTATTTACTTTGTGATGAATTTCCAGAGTTGGTTCTTCCAATTGCTGAAGAAAATTTTATCAGAGGCTATAATCAAGCTTATCTAGATCTAGGACTTTTCAACAAAGATGAACAAACTGTCGGAATACATAAAGAACAACAAAAAGCCGATAATTAGAGAGAATCAAGAGCATCTTCCTTATGTAAATGTTCTTATAAAAGGCAGTATTCCTAAAAACATTTCTCTTGATTATGTTTTTGACGAAGTAAAAGAAAAACTTCCAAAAAGATTGTTCACAGATATAAAAGACATTATAATTGGAGATTTTGATTTTCTAAATAAGAAGAATCTAAATTCCCTCTATCACGATAATAAGCTTTATATATCAAACAAAGAAAGAAATGAGGAAGCCATACTTCATGATATAGTTCATGAAATAGCACACTCCGTAGAAAAAAAATACGAAGACATAATATATGGCGACAATGTTCTAAAAATGGAATTTGTAAATAAAAGAAGAAAGCTTTTTAATCAAATGTCACCACATTATCCAGAGTGTCATGATTTTGACTTTGATGATATAAATTATTCAAGTAATTTTGACGATTTTTTATATAAAAAAGTGACTTATCCAAAATTAGCAAGATTGAGTAGCGGGCTATTTTTCACACCATATGCTACAACTTCTTTGAGAGAGTATTTTGCTGATGGAGTTGAAAATTATGTATTACGTCCAGAAAATAGAAAAGACATTTATATGATGTGCCCACAACTGTTCGCCAAAGTAAGAAAAATTATTGACGGCAAGAACAGTTTCTAGTATACTCGTTCATACGAGGTAAAAGTGTCAGAGAAAAAAACGCATATTTCATTTTCCGAGTTGAAAGACTGGAATTTTTGTCCATTTTATCGTAAGCTTGTGCAAGAAGATGGTGTAAACCCATTTACTGATAGTATTTTTACAGTATTTGGTACTTCAGTCCACTCTATTTGCGAAACAATGGTAAAAGGTGAAGATTCTAAAAATCTATTTGAGTCAAAATTTTCTGAAAATATAAAAAATTCACCAATTCAACCAACTGATAAAGAAATTGAATCTTTCACCAAAGAAGGCAAAGAGATTCTTGAAGAGGTGCTTTCTGCGCTTGATAAGTACTTTGGAAAATACGAAGTACTTCAAGCCGAGGAACAATTGTATGAAAATATAAACGAATTTTCTAGGGGTAATTACAACTTCAAGGGCTTCATCGACTTGGTGCTAAAAACCGAAGATGGCAAGATTCATATTCTTGATTGGAAAACTTGCAGTTGGGGCTGGGACATGAAAAAGAAGTCAGATAAAATGACGACTTATCAGTTGACTCTTTACAAGAAATTTTACGCTCAAAAGTATCAAGTGGAACTAGACCAAATTGAGACACATTTTGCTCTTCTGAAGAGAACTGCTAAAGTTGGTAACAAAGTAGAGATTTTTCGCGTGACAAGCGGTGCAAAAAAGATTGAAAATGCTCTTGACTTATTGATAAAAGCTGTTACTAATATAACAAGCAACAAACATATGAAAAATAAACTGTCTTGTGGGCAATGCAAAATGCATAAAACAGAATATTGTCCTTAACATAAAACAAAATAGTAATAACATATTAATAAATTCTTTCTTGAGGGAAAATGAAAAAGATAAAAATTCTTACGATTTCGGATCACCCATTGATGCCATCGGGTGTTGCAACACAGACCAAATATGTAATTGAAGGTCTTCTAAAAACTGGCAAATACGCTGTAATCTCTTTAGGTGGTGCGATAAAACATCAAAATTATCAACCCGTGAGAACAGAAGAGTGGAAAGAGGATTGGACAATTTATCCAGTTGATGGTTTTGGCGATGCAAACATTGTTCGCTCAATTATTCGTTCAGAAAAGCCTGACATTTTATGGTTCATGACCGATCCAAGATTTTATGGATGGTTATGGAGCATTGCCAACGAGATTCGTCCATTGGTTCCAATGGTTTATTACCATGTTTGGGATAATTATCCTTACCCAACTTTTAACAAACCATATTATATTTCTAATGATGTTGTCGCGACAATTAGCAAAGTAACAGACGACATTGTACGCACGGTTGCCCCAGAAGTTGAGTGTGAATATATTCCTCACGCAATAAACACAGATATATTTATGCCTCTTCCAGACGAGGAAATAAAACAGCTTCGCAAGCAAAACTTCCCCAATTGGAAAGAAGATAAGTTCCTTGTGTATTGGAATAACAGAAACGCCCGCCGCAAACAACCGGGAGCAGTTATTTATTGGTTCAATGACTTTCTAAATAAAGTTGGAAAAGATAAGGCAGTGCTCTTAATGCATACTGAACCAAGCGACCCAAATGGTCCAAATCTTCAAGCTATTATTGAAGAACTTGGTTTGATAAATGGAGAAGTATTGTTTTCGCTACAAAAGACAGCACCAGAAAGCCTAAACACCATGTATAACATGGCTGACGTTACAATCAACATTGCCGATGCTGAAGGTTTCGGTTTGGCGACATTTGAGTCACTAGCTGCTGGCACGCCAATTATTTGTACAATGACTGGTGGTTTACAAGAGCAAGTAACTGATGGTAAAGATTGGTTTGGCATTGGTCTAGAACCAGCCGCCAAATACGTGATTGGTTCACAAGAAGTTCCATTTATTCACGAAGATAAAGTTTCGCAAGAACAAGTTGTTGGTGCTCTTGAAGAGATGTATAATATGACCAGCAAACAACGAAAAGAAATGGGTAAGAAAGGTCGTGCTCACGTTATGAAGAATTATAATCAAAAAGATATACTTGATAAATGGGATAAATTACTTACCAAAGTTTATGAAGAAAAAGGTTCATGGGATAATAGAAAGAATTACCAACGTTGGTCAATCAAAGAGGTTGCATAATGAAAAAGAAAGTTTTAGTTGAAGGTCCAATTCTCACACAATCGGGATATGGTGAGCACGCACGTTTAGTCATGCGCTCTCTCCGATCACAAGAAGAATTTTTTGATATATATGCTATTCCTGTAGCATGGGGTCATACTTCTTGGTTGTTTGAGGATGATGAAGAGCGAAAATGGTTTGATTCAATCATCAATAAGACTGTTATGTCACTTCAACAAAATTTACAGTTTGACATATATGTTCATGTTGGCATTCCCAATGAATTGAAGCGCAAAGCCCCAATTACGATTGAAGTTACTGCGGGAATTGAAACAACTAAAGCCGCTCCAGAGTGGATTGACATTCTCAATAGAGAGTGCGATAAAGTAATTACGGTTTCACAACACTCCAAAGATGTTTTAGAGCAGACTTCTTGGAAAGCACAAGATCAGTTTGGTCGCGTATTTGATTTAAAACTTAATAAATCTGTTGAGGTTATTGGTTATCCAATCAAAAAATTCAATCAATATGATAATCACAAAGAATGGTTATCGCTAGATTATGATTTCAACTTTTTATGTGTTGCCCAATGGGGTCCGCGCAAAAATTTAGAAAATACGATTCGTTGGTTTTTAGATGAATTTAAAAATGATAAAGTTGGCTTAGTTTGTAAAATAAACAACGCCAACAATTCACTACTCGATCGTGAAGAATGCAATAAAAGAATCAAAGATATATTGAAATCTTATCCAAATCACAAATGCAAAGTATATCTTCTACATGGAGATATGAGTGAGGATGATGTACATAATCTCTATGTTCATCCACAGATTAAAGCAATCATAAACTTTGGTCACGGTGAAGGATTTGGCTTGCCACTATGGGAAGCTGCATATTGTGGTTTACCAGTTATTGCTCCCGATTATTCAGGTCATAAAGACTTTTTATACATGGAAGTTGATGGTAAAAAGAAATCTGCTTTTTCTAAAGTTGCTTATGACCTAAAGAAAATTCAACAAGACGTTGTTTGGAATGGTGTTCTGCATCCAGAATCGGAATGGGCATTTGTAAAACCAGTAGCTGCTAAATCTGCAATGAGAGAGTGTTATAAAGATTGGGGAAGATTCAGAGGACAATCTAAAAAACTAAAAGAATATATTGAAAAAAATCAAGTAGACATATATCACTCTATGGCAGAGGCAATAAGTGGCGAAAAGATTATTAAAGTTGACGTTTCGGAATTACCAAAAATTTCAATAATTGCTTCAATGTATGATGCAGACGAATTTATTGAAGGATACTTGCAAGACATAACAAGTCAAACTATTTTTAGAGAAAAATGTGAATTAATTTTGATAAATGCAAATTCTCCCGGAAACGAAGAGCCAATTATTAAAAAATATATGGAACAATATCCAAATATTATTTATAAAAAATTAGATAAAGACCCCGGTATTTACGGCGCTTGGAATGTTGCTTTAGAATTAGCTTCTGGTGAATACATAACAAACGCAAACATGGATGATAGAAAATCTTCTTATTCATTGGAAAAACATGCCAAAGAATTGTACATAAATAAAGATATTGATTTGGTATATTGCGATTCTTTTATTACTAATAATCCAAACGAAACTTTTGAAAATAATTCTTCTCAAAATAGAAGATATAATTTTGAACAATTTTCTAAAGAGGCAATGTTGAGAGGAAATCTACCACATAATCATCCAATGTGGAGAAAAACTTTACATGATAAATATGGGAAATTTGATGAAAGTTATAAATCTGCTGGAGATTGGGAATTTTGGTTGAGATGTTGTATCGGTGGAGATTCTAAATTTAAAAAAATAGATGGAATTTATGGCTTATACTATTTCAACCCAAAAGGAATTTCAACAAATTTCGAAAACTTCATGTGGAAACAAGAAGAAGAAACGAATGTTTATAAAAAATACAAAACTCTATTAAATAATGGATAAAAAAGTTTTTTCATACTCTTTGTTTGAGCCGAAACATTTACCTCAACATAGAACTTGGGATAAGTGGGGCAACAATAAAGAACGCTATTGGTTCAATATACCATCAATCATTATTTTGAATAAATTACTCTATCCAGAATATGATACGCTTTTTTTTGTCTCTCCAAACATATGGAATAATCCGCTATCTAAAATATTTGAATGTTTTGTTGATAATATAAAGATAGAAACAATTACTAGAGAATATGAATTTACAGAACCCGCAATTTGGAGAATGATCCCTTTGTGGGATAGAGAGATAAAAATATTACATCCAAGAGATATTGATTCTTTGCCAACAAAAACAGAATACAAATATATTCAAGAATTTGAAAATTCTGATTGCTTAGTTGGAACAATGCGGAGTCATGAAAATCATTTTGGAATAGCTTGTAGAATATTGGCTGGATTGTGTAGTTTTAAGCCAAATAAAATATCGCCGTCAATCAAAGGTATTAATTTTGATTTTTATTATTCCAAAAGATTGGATAGATATGGTTCTGATCAAGATTTGCTAATCGAGACATTTACAAAAAATTCTGATTTTACTAGTAAATATTTTCTTGATTGTAAAATAGATAAACAAAAGAATAAACAAGATTTTCCTTGTATTGAGTCTAATTTATTGGATTGTTTAATAGAAGAAGACAAACAAAAAATTTTTGATAAAATAAATGAATATACTAATATAACTTGGTTAGGTGAGCCTTGTGATTCTAGGGGAAATCTGTTAAATTATTTATTAGAGTTAGACAAAGAATCAAAAAATAAAATTATAAAACATGATATTATAAAAAAATTCTATAAGTGTGATATATGATTAATGACTCTCCTTGGTCTTTAAATATAAAAATATATGATTTCTTTAAAAAGAAAAATTTATTTGGGGGTTTTTATATTGAAGCAGGCGCATCTAATGGTTTGTGGCAAAATAATACATTTCTATTAGAGAATGAAATGTTTTGGACGGGAATGTTAGTAGAGCCAAACAAAGAAATGTTCAATCAATGCAAAATAAATAGACCAAATAATATTATAGAAAATTATGCCTTAGTAGACGATAGCTTTAATGATAAATTTGTTAAATTGCTTTCATCGAACTCTGATTATGGTTTATCTTTAAGCGGAAAAATTGATTATAAAAATGAACAAAACTTAAGTCAAGAAAATGTAAAATTTGACTTAAATAAAGGTGCAGAATGGCAAAAAATTGAAGCAATAACATTACAAAAATTACTTGAAAAAAACAATATAAAAAGAAGAATAGATTTTTTAAGTTTAGACGTGGAAGGAGTTGAATTAGTTGTTTTAGATGGTTTAAATTTAAAAATAAATAGACCAAAATATCTTTTATTGGAAATAACATCCGATAGAAAAATAAAAACAAAAAACTATTTGGAAAACAACAATTATATGCTCTTAGAACAAATCACACCGAATGATTTTCTTTTTGAAGAAGTGATATAAGTATGAAGATATATGTAGGAAAACTGACCCCAGAACATAAAAGAGATACTTCTAGGGAACTAATAGATCTTTGGAAAGAAATGAATCTCTGCGAAGTTATTGAAAACGAAGTAGGTGATTATTTTCTTTGGGCAGAAGAGCCGGGAAAGATTCTTCTTTATGAATATGATAGATGGGATGTTTTTCCCGGATTACCGAATAATTGGAAAAAAGCTTTGTTCGCAGGAATGCAGCACCCTCAAGGTTTACCTTGGATTTATTGGGGTAGAAGACCAAAAATGCTTTATGAAAAAATACAAAGCGGTTTAAAGGGATTTGATGAGCGAAATCACGAATCAATTTTTCTCGGTAAAATAGAAAACGGAATACAATTCCAGAATAGAACTCGTCATGACTGGTCGAAATATGTTGAGTTTTTTAGTATGCCCGTACAAATGGGAGATAGTTTAAAATGGAAATATACACAAGAAGAATATTTAGAGCATGTAAGCAATTCAAAATTTGGATTATGTTTGCCGGGATATGGCCCGAAGTGTAATAGAGAAATAGAATATCTTGGTTTGGGAGTTGTTCCTTTAGTAACACAAGGTGTTGATTTAAACTATCATGAACCTTTGATAGAGGGAATGCATTATTTTTCTATTAAAAATCCCGAAGAAATAGCAGATACTATAAAAAAATGCTCAAAAGACCGCTGGGAATATATGTCATTTAATTGTAAAAAATGGTATGAGCGTAATTGTTCTCCCTTGGGAGCATTTGAAACAACAGAAAGAATTATAAAGAGTTTATGATGAAAAAAAAAATAAAAGTAAATTTTGTAGATTTCTGGAATGATTTTGATAAAAGAGATAATTATTTTTTTCATCTATTATCTACAAAATATGATGTAGAGATAGATGAAATTAAGCCAGACTTTTTATTTTTTTCTGTTGATTACAACAAAAGAAAAGATAGAGAGAAATATTCCGATAGAGAATGTAAGAAAATATTTTTTGCTGGAGAAAATGTAAGCCCTAATTTTCATTTTCCGTTTTCAATTGAATATCCAAAATATAGTATTGGAAAGGCTCATTTTGCTTTTTCAAATGAAAATAATGGCGATCCAAGAAATTATAGATTTCCATTATGGGCTATGTCTGTTAATTGGTTTAATGTACCGTACAGAGACGATAGAGATATTTCGTTTTTAGCACCGTTAGACGGTTTATTAAAAAGAGAACCATCCAAATATAAACAAAAAAGTAAATTTTGTAATTTTATTTATTCAAATAATAGCGGCTATAGATTAAAAATTTTAGAAGCAGTACAGAAATATAAACACGTAGATTCGGTTGGACGTTTAGCTAATAATGTTGGGTATACCATTCAAGGGAGAGGGGACCAATTACCAAAAATTAATTTTATATCAGATTACAAGTTTGCAATAACACCAGAGCATACAAAAAATGCTGGATTCACAACAGAAAAAATTCTTCAAACTTTATACGTTGGGAGCGTGCCAATATACTGGGGTTCAGAAATAGTAAACCAAGATTTTAATAAAGACAGTTTTATTAACGTAGATGATTTTTCGTCCCTAGAGGAAATGGTAGAGTATATTAAAGAGGTAGATAATAACAAGGAGTTGTATGAAAAATATTTAAGTGTCCCTGCTTTCCCAGATGGAAAAATTCCAGAGCACGTTAAACCAGAAAATGTGCTTAAATTTTTTGAAGAGAATATACTATGTTAAATGTAGAAAAAATTTATATCGCTCATTATACAAAACTAATTGAAAGAAAACAAAGATTAGATGGATATCTTAGAGAAAACAATATAAAAGCAGAATATATATACCAATTCGATAAAGATTTTTTAACAGAAGAAATAATAGAAGAATATTATTTGAAAGATGAAAACAATTATAATCAAACAATTGTAAAAGCATATAAAGACAAGGCAGTGGCTTATAGAGAATTAAATTTAGCTGAAATTTCTTTAACGATAAAACATTGTTATATGATGGAAAAAATTAGTAAAGAATGCAATGATTATGCTTTAATTCTAGAAGACGACGTTATTTTTAAAGACAATTTTGTAGAATTATTTAATCAATATCTTGAAAAGACTCCAAAGGATTGGGATGTTATATTTTTGGGTAATTGTTGTAATTTAAGAATTTGTAGAGAAAAAATTGTAGAAGGACAAATAGCATATCTGAAGGAACATCCGGCATCAAAATGCACAGATTCTTTTTTGATAAAAAAAGAATTAGCTAAAAAACTATCAAAAACAATGAAACCATTTCGTACCATATGCGATTGGGAATATTCTTACCAATTTTTATTACATGATGCCAAAGTATATTGGTGGGATCCACCTCTAATATCTCAAGGCTCTGAAACAGGTTTATTTAAAACAACATTAAGATAAATATGAATATAGCTTTTTATACACCACATATGACATTAAGAGGAACTGAAGTTACTCTTTATGATTTTGCAAAATATAATGAAGATTTGCTAGGTAATAAATCTATTGTAATATACAATGAAAATTCCTCTTGGAATCATCCAACTGTAATTCAAAAATTTAAAGACAGATTTAAAGATAATTTAATTTGTTTAAAAGGTCCAAATTTTGAATTTGCTTGGAATGCAGAAATTACAGTGCCTCTTCTGGATAAAGTGTTGTTGGAAAAAAAATGTGATGGTTTGTTTATGCAAAAATTTGGGCATAATGATGGCGTAATATCAAAAATGTGCAAGACATTTGTTATGTGTGCTGCGCCAGTTTGTGAACCCCATGGAGATGTATATAGTTATGTTTCGGAATGGTTGAGTGAATTTGCATCACAAGGTAAATACCCATTTGTACCAAGCATGGTGGACCTTCCCGAAGTAGAGGAAGATTTCAGAGAAATCTTAAATATTCCAAAAGATGCTGTCGTGTTTGGGAGAACAGGAGGATTAGATTCGTGGAATTTACCGTGGGCTTCAGAAGTCATTAAAAAAATTGTAGATGAAAATTCACATATATATTTTATTTTTCAAAATACTCCACAATTTTATATGCATCAAAATATAAAATATATTCCACCAACCGCTGATATGAAATTTAAAACAAAATTTATCAATACATGTGACGCCATGATACATGCTAGACATGAAGGAGAAAGTTTTGGAGTTGCTTGTGGAGAGTTTTCTATAAAAAATAAACCAATAATTACTTGGTTTGGCTCAAAAGATAGAAATCATATTAAACTTCTTGGAGAAAAAGGCTATTATTACAACACGCCACAAGAACTTTTTAATACATTAGTTAGTTTTAAAAAACAACCAGAAAAAGATTGGAATTGCTATAAAGATTTCTCACCTGAAAAAATAATGAAAATATTTAAACGGGTTTATCTAGATAAAATTGTGAAGGAGTATAAATGAAATTTTTGATTAAGTATCCTACTAGACAACGCAAAGAAATATTTTTTTCAACATTAGAAAAATTTATAAATTATTTTAGTAGTGAAAATGAATATCTTGTTCTTGTTTCTTGCGATGAAGATGACGAAACAATGAATAATCAAGAAACAATAGAGAGAATAAATTCTTACAAAAATATAAAACTTTTTTTTGGTCCTCGGGTTTCAAAAATTGAAGCAATAAATCGGGATATAGAAAAAATCTCTAAAGATGAATATGATTGGGATATTCTAATATATGCTTCAGACGATTATATTCCACAAGAGCGAGATTATGATAAAGTAATTGTTGAAGAAATGCTTAAAAATTTTCCCGATCTAGATGGAGGTCTTTGGTTTTTTGACGGCTATAGAAAAGATATAAACACAGTCTCAATTATGTCCAAGAAAAGATATGACAGATTTGGGTATATCTATTATCCAGAATATAAAACTTGGTTTTGTGATGACGAATATACGACTATTGGCTTGGCAGAAAATAAGTTAAAATATATTGATAGACCTTTAATCAAACATGAATTTCCAGCATACAATTCCGCAGTTTTAATGGACGAACTTTATGACTATAACCTAAGAAGAGAATTAACAGATCATGATGGAATAGTTTTTCAAAGAAGAAAATCAGAAGGATTTAAATAATGAATTTTTTTTTAAAAGATAATACGCAACTAAAAAAACATATTTTAGATACAGATCAGCATATAAATAATATTATTTTACCAATAGTAAAAAAGTATTTTGAAGGACATAAAATTATAAAACCTATAGTTTTTGATATTGGCTCAAATGTAGGATCGTTAGAAAAAACATTTTCTCAGGAAATAGATAATTGTATGTTTTATGCTTTTGAGCCGTTAGAGAAATATTTTTTTATTGCAAAAGAAAGAAATATACAAAATAATAATGCTTATTTTTACAATATTGGATTGAGCGATTCAGAAGAAAAAATTATTATTTTTGAAACAGACGAATTCACTGGATGTCATTCTGCGTATATGACTACTGGTGCTAATATCAATTTTAACGAAGATATGTTAGCTGATGCAAAAATTCTAGGTTGTGATCCAACTGGTGGCTACCCCAGAATAAAACCAGTAAAAACAAACATGACTACATTAGATAGTTTTGTTGATAAACAAAAAATAAAAAAAATAGATTTTCTAAAAATAGATGTTGAAGGAATGGAACATAAAGTAATTTTTGGTGCAAAAGAAACAATTAAAAAATTTAAGCCATTGATACACATGGAGGTTGGCTGGGGTGGTTTACATCCAGACTGGCAACAACAAGTTCAGGCATTCGAATTTTTATTTGAAAATGGATATAAAAGAATTGATTATAAAAAAATACAAGACGATAAAAGAACTGTAGATATTTTTATTGAGCCTGATGATAAATAACATGTTAACAGTATTAATTCCAACTCATGCTTTAAAAGTAGAAGTAATTGGTCCACTTAAAGACTATACACAGCACAATCTTACTGCGCCATCTACTTTGTTGTTAGAAACTGTTGTCTCTAATATTGAAAAAAATATGGATGGACAAGAACTAAAATTTATTGTAGGATTAGATCATAAAATAGACGATCCTCTTTCCGTACAATATTATAATAATCTTGTTTCTTTTTCGAATAGAAAAACAAATGTAGAAATTACGAGCGTAAATTCAATACTATCTAGCAAGCCCATGACTACTTTTACTGCTACAAATAATTTTTTTAATTTAATTAGTAGATGTGAAACAGAATGGTTTATGTTGTGGGAACACGACTGGATTTTTACAGACAAAATTGATATAGAACAAATAAAAATATGGGAAACAAAAGATGTTGATATGCTACGGTTCAATCAACATAAAAATGCTCCTAGGGAATTTCCAGAAGACGTATGGGAAAAAGATAACAGGCTTATGACCTCCCTTTACTCAAATAATCCCTTTATAACTTCAAAAACTATTTGGAAAGAAAAATATTATCCAATAGCAAAAAATATTCCAACATGGTGGGGCGAGTATGGAGCCTTTATTGAAGGACCAATCAAAAAATATTTTGTCGATAGATTATTAAAAGACAAAGAGCGTTTTTTGGTAGAATATAAAATAGGGTTATATGGAAAATTAAATGACGAGCCAATAATTAAGCATTTGAATGGGCAACAATGGCGAGGTTTATAATATGATAATAGCAAAATGCCCATTGAGAATTTCCTTGGCTGGTGGTTCAACAGATTTGCAAAGTTTTATAGACACTAATGGATATGGCGCAGTAGTAAGTTTTCCTTGTAGTTTATATTCTTATATCTCTATACATAAAAATAATAGAAACAAATATATTATAAATTATTCTATCAGAGAAGAAGAAGAAAAAATAGAAAATATTAAAAACGATATTGCAAGAGAAGTATTGAAATATTTTCCTTGTGAACCAATAACTATGACTTTCAATACTGACGCTCATTCTTCTGGCACCGGTTTGGCTTCTTCGTCAGCTTATACAATTGCTTCAATAGCAGCAATTTCAAAGTTTGTAGGAAAAAATTTATCGAATTTTGAAATATGTAGAATAGCTTTAGAAGTTGAAAGAAAATTTAATATTCACACAGGATATCAAGATCCATATGGCTGTGGAATCGGCTCTCTCAAAAAAATGGTTTTTATTAAAGGAAAAGATCCGCAAATAACTTATTTAGATAATGACTTCTTTGAACAATTCGAATTAAAGCTTTTTTATACTGGTGTCTCCAGAGAATCTTCTACTATTCTTAAAAAAGTATTACAAGATGACAAAAAATGCTTTTTAGAAAATGTGGATAATATAGAAAAATTTATTTTAAATAAAGATTATCATTCTATAAATAAATTAATAAATTTAGGATGGCAACAGAAAAAAAATAACAGCTCTCATATATTAAATGAGAATATAAACAAAATAGAAAAAATGTTTGAGCAAGAAAAACAAATCTTAGCCTATAGATTATGTGGAGCAGGAAACGGCGGTTATTTTTTTCTTGTTACAAATAAAAACTTTTATTTAGAAAATTCTTTGACAATCTCTGTAGACAATTTTGGAGTACAAACTTATGAAATCTAATTTTATGCAAGAAACAATAGAAATATTAAAAAAAGTTGAACACTCTAAAATAGAACAACTTAAAAATATTATTGACAAACATGATGAAATTATTTTAATTGGCAATGGCGGAAGCAATTCAATTGCATCGCATATAAGTCAAGATTATACAAAATTTTTAAAGAAAAAATCTTTTTCCTTTTCTGATCCATCTAGACTTACATGTTATATAAATGACTACGGAATGGAAAATGCTTATAAAATATTTTTAGAGGAATTTTCTAAAAAAGATACTTTAGTAATTTTAATATCTTCTGCTGGTGAATCTAAAAATATCTATAATTGTTCTAAATTTTGCGAAGAGAATAATATTTCTTTTATTATTTTAACTGGTTTTAAATATAATAATTCAATTAGAACAGATTTTGCTAATTCTGCAAAACTTGAATTTTGGATTGATTCTGAAAGCTATGGAGTAGTAGAATGTGTTCACCAAACTATTTTACATTCAGTGGTATAAGGACTAAATGATTTATTGTTTTGATATAGATAATACAATTTGTGAAACTAGCGGAAATGATTATAATAATTCTATACCGTTTTACAATATAATAGATGAAATTAATAGACTATATGAACAAGGAAATATAATAAAGATTTTTACAGCAAGAGGCGCATCCTCTGGCATTGATTGGACAAATTTTACTAAAAATCAACTTAAAGAATGGAATTTAAATTATCATGAACTAATAACAAATAAAAAACCATCTTTCGATATTTTGGTAGATGATAAAGCAATAAATGTTAATGAATGGAAAAAAACAATAAACAGAAAAGTTGGTTTTTTGGCTGGCTCTTTTGATTTAATCCATCCCGGATATATTTTAATGTTTGAGGACGCTAAAAAAGTTTGCGATCATTTGATTGTAGCCCTGCAGACAGATCCAACAATTGATAGACCATTTAAGAATAAGATAGTTCAAACATTTGAAGAAAGAAAACTAATCTTATCTTCAATAAAATATGTTGATGAAATTATTAAATATACTACTGAAGAAGAATTATATAATATTTTAAAAAATACTAAAATTAATGTTAGAATACTTGGTAGCGATTATGAAAATAAAGAGTATACTGGAATTGATTTGAATATTCCTGTGCATTTTCATAAAAGAAATCACAATTGGTCAACAACAAATTTAAAAAATAATATAAAAAATGCCTAATAACATTAATCAATTAGTAAAAGATGCTATAGTTTCTAATAACCCAATTTCTTTTGGCAAAATAGGAGGAATTGAAGCTTCACATATAATGAATTATTTAGTAACTGGTGAGCCAAAACTAGTAAGAGGTAATTCTTTAGCAATAAATGCTGGGATAGTAGTTAAAAATGAAAATGAACTTAGAGTGTGGCATGAGTTATTTTTGCAGAGCGTTAAACAGCTTGACTACGTTCTTGAATGGTGTCCAGAACAAGGAGACAAATATATTTTAGATAAAGTATGGAACGGCAAAAAAAGATTTTATTCTTTTGAAGGATTAGAGCCGTTTGAGTATAAACAAGATGGATGGCATTGTTCTCTAAGTGGTAAAAAAGTTTTAGTATTATCTCCACTAAAAAATTCAATTGAGCAGCAAATAAAAAAATATGATAAG
>Ga0208161_1000884_pt1 | contig 16616 bp, 31 predicted proteins | sample CB_VirMetaG_3_FD_184538 | JGI IMG/M metagenome (GOLD analysis project Ga0208161, IMG submission 184538) | Freshwater to marine saline gradient viral communities from Chesapeake Bay - CB_1508_1S Viral MetaG (SPAdes) (version 4) | ecosystem: Environmental > Aquatic > Marine > Coastal | place: USA...
AGATGGTGCCAGCTTTGTTGACCGCTGCGGTGGTCGGCTTGGCTGGTCTTTTTATGCAAGTCGCCAAGCTGGATCAGTCGGTCAATACGGTGGCGGCTGACATCCAAGAACTGAAGAACGACAGCAAAGAACGGTTATCGGATCTTGAAGGGCGCGTTAGATACATTGAGATGACGATTGGCAAGAGCAGGTAGCGGAACTACACTGAAGCGACACGCCATCCAACAATGGACCCCACCACTGCTGCAGTTATCGCCATCGTTATCGCCGCAGGCTCTGAAATCATCACCCTGCTGCCCATTAAAGAAAACTCTTGGGTGCAACTGATCCTTAAAGCACTGGAAGCTGTGTTCCCAAAGCGCTGAAGGCTGACACCGTATGGCTAGCGCGATTCGGTCAGAAGACTTGGTGTGATCACCTGCGCAAAGCAGCGCAGGACTACAGGTTCGAGAAAACGCTAGGTCCAAGACTGGATCGCGCAGAAGCTGACTGGCTAGCGGATCAGCCAGTAACACCAAAACACGTTGTTATACACGAACTACCTAATGATGAGCTACAAACTGGCGAAAGCCGGAAACTAGGCGGCGCCATGCAAATCAAAGCACCTTGGCTTGATCAATGAGCACGATTCAATTGCGTGATGCCGCAAAACATTTCAAGCTGCTACCGCATCAGTTGGCGGCATGGGACTGGTTGCAGGAACAGCTGCCAGCTGATGTGCTGGCGCAGTTTGCTGAGATGTATCGCGCCGATCCGTTGCCAAAGCAAACTCTGCCACCGGCATGGCTAGCGCCGAGCCTGAAGATCATCAAGAAGTGGGAGGGCTGCAGGCTTGAGGCTTATCATTGTCCTGCTGGTGTTCCGACCATCGGTTATGGGTCTACCAGGTTGATTGATGGTCCTGTTCGCATGGGCGACAAGATCACGCAGCAAATGGCAGATGAGATGTTGCAAAACGAAATCGAGCATTTATTTGCCCCTGGCGTTTTTACGCTGCTACCAATGGCAAGAAAATGGCGCAGCGAGCAACAAGCTGCAATTATCAGCTTCGCTTACAATGTTGGGCTCGGCGCATTGGAGGAATCAACGCTGCGCAAGCGCTTGTCAGCCGGCGAAAGTGCGAATAAAGTTGTAATTGAAGAACTGCCGCGCTGGAACAAGGCAGGTAGCAAGGTTCTTGAGGGCTTAGTTAATCGCAGGAAAGATGAAGTTGCGCTATTTGTAGGAAGCCAGCAAACTGAGCAGCGGCCTGGCAGGGTTCGCCCAACCTCACCTTTTACCGCGCACGTCACCCCCAATATACAGCTTGGGGAGTTCGCTTTATACAAAGAAGAGCGGCGATTTGCTGCTGATTACCAGGTAGCAGTTGCCGCCGAACTTGCAGCCTTCCTAGAAAGGGTTCGTGTTCAGTTTGGTGGTAAGCCAGTTATCATTACAAGTGGCTATCGCCCAAAATCAATCAACAGGATGGTAAACGGAGCGAGCAGTTCTGAACATTTGTTCTCTAAACCGAATGAGGGAGCTGTTGATTTTTGGGTTAAAGATGTAGACATGATGGCTGTTCAGCGATGGTGTGACAAGGAATGGCCGTATTCACTTGGATACGCGGCGCCAAACTTTATTCATCTTGGTCGTCGCGCAGATGGGCAGCGGCGTCGCTGGAATTATGCGTAAGCTCACGCCATTGACGCTTTAATCTTAGATTTGTAATTTGAGCGTTTGTAACCCCAAAGATGTCAGCGAGCCATTTGCCGTGAACTCCCTTTTCAAGCATTACCAAAATTGCTACAACTTCACGCTCAGTCAACTTGGCTGTGCAGGTATTTGCGCCATGTCTTTTGTGTAGCGCAACAGAATGAAGCATGTTTTCTTGAGCTGTACACCATTCCAAATTTGAAACCGTATTATTTAACTTATCCCCATCCAAGTGGTTGACCTGCGGTTTATTGTTTGGATTTTCAATAAAAGTTTGTGCGACAAGTCTATGAATCGAGGGCCTCCACCGTTCCCCCTTTCTCCATAGTTCTGTTCTTGCGTAGCCCTTATTGCTTATTTTGGGCTTGATCAGCCCTTTTGGACCCTTTACCCTGCCCTGATCTGAAACCTCATACAGCCCTTCGTAGCCGACGACAGGCTTCCACTGCTCTACAATGCTTTCCATCAGCTCAGTCCTTCGTGAGTTGGTCACGCTTCAGGGGCTGCAACCCGCTGAAGCACCAAAATCCTGTCAGGTCCACAGTCGGGCTTCCCGTCCTTTGCTAAATCGTTCTTCACGACCGCGAGATTCAGCGCCGTATTCAAAAGAGCGCTTACAACTCAAATCTATTTTTGATTCTTAGCAAAAGTGCGCAGCGCTGCAGTGCTGTTTTTTCCATCGACTGAAGTTTGCCCCTGCTGAGCCCGGTTGCAGCGGACAGGCTCTTCCATGGTGTTGGAGGATCCTTCATGCGCTCAAGAACAATAAATTTGCTCGTATCATCCAAATACCTGTCTATTGCATCATAAGCATCTTCTATTTTTATTCTAGTTTCTGCATCTTCAATTGTGTTTGAGTTTCTCTCATCTGGCATAAGTTCAACCATAAAGCTCGCCCCCTCTGCGTCGTTAGCCTTCCTGTCTAGGCTTGTGATTACTTTTGGCGCAGTAGCCACAAGCCTAATTTCTTCAATACTTAGACCACTGTATTCTGATATTTCCAAAACGGTTGGTTCCCTGTCAAAATTTTTAGATAAAATCTCAATCGCTTTTGCTATCTTTGCGGCTGAGTCGTGGGCGCTTATTGAGAGTCTTATTGTCAAATCACTAAACTGTATTGATCTTTGTATCGCCTGCCTAATCCACCAGTATGCGTAAGTGCTCATTGCATATCCGCGAGTTGGATCAAACTTCTCGACCGCTCTGGCAAGGCCAACGTTGCCCTCTTGAACTAGATCCATCAACTCAAGAGTGTTGCACCTTAGAACGTATTTTCTTGCGATATTAACGACCAGACGGAGATTGCATTTGATAAATTTTTCTCTCGCCCTTTTCCCCGCCCTTGCAATTCTTTTCTCCTCTTCAGTATATTGACCTTCATCTCTATCTCTTATCGCCATCCATGCTTGCACTTGCGTGCCAAGCATAACCTCTTGTGCTTTTGTCAAAAGCGGGTAACGCCCTATTTCATTGAGGTATGCCTGTGTCGCGTCGCGGGCCATTTTCGTTGGTTGTTCCTTGGGAAACTTGTAGATAGTGGAGCTTCCATCGGGCCTGCCACTCCTGTGCATGATCCCACACCATGCCGATTCCGTAAACGCGCCACTTCCACTGATTTTCTTCGCATGGACTTTCAAGCCAGGGCTCGTTACGCTCAGTCATAATCGTCCACGCATCATGCCATCACCAAGCTACCGCCCTGAAGATCAATTCCAGGAACGGCTCAATGCAGAACGCCTTAAGGAATTGTTTGGAAGTCGTGATTACCAAGGGCTTCTGGAGCTTGCCCTGCTTTTGAATCATCAGGCGTCGTTTAATAACAGCAGAGCGTATTGGGCGATACTTGAATCGGCAAAAAATATGAGCGAGGAGTTCTCGCTCAGTAAGTACACAAAAATGCTGGAAGATCTAGCTTAGTCTTTGCCTAGTTCCAAATACTAGGCATCACGGTTTCGTTCATGTTGTAGTGCCCTTTTTGCTTATAGCTGACAAGTGGCGCACCAAACATGCGATGAAAAACAATCTGTCCAATCAACATTCCTGGATAGAGGGGGATTGGGTGGACCTGCCTGATGTTGTGCAACTCCAATGTAAGCCGGCTCCCGTGGAAGCCGGGATCAATGAAGGCGCTAAGGGCATGAGAGTAGCCTTCGCGCCCCCTGCTGGACTTCAGAGCGAACTGTCCGGCTACATCCTCTGGCATATTCAGCAGCTCCTCCGTGGAGGCCAAGCAAAACTGCCCAGGGCGCAGTAACCAAGGGTTTTCTTTTGTGAATCCACTGATGGGAGTGCGTACAAAGTCAGAAGATGCAACTGACTCGATCATGATCTGATCGCCAAGTCGCACGTCATAGCTCGCTGGATTGAGCTGATCAGGCGAAAAAGGAAGGACCATCGCTTGCTCTTTGCACAAGCGTTCGATCTCTAAATCGTTTAGAATCACTGATCTTCTTTTTCGCGGAGTGCCTCTACTTGCATAATTGCATATTGCGCAAATGCAACATGTGATGCAGCGGCCTGTTTATTGGCAGGAGCAAAAGGAAAAGACTCTTTCCAGTAGCTCTGAAAGAGTTCCTCAAGGTTAATTGATTCAGGCATCGCCTTGCTCCTCTTTCATGTATTTATCAGCAAGACCAGTGTAAAGAGCGTGCATTGGGTGACGCTTGCTGCCGCGCCCATCTTTTTTATACCAAGCATCCATGCGATCTTGTCGCTTTTGTTCTTCGATGGGATTGACCATGCTCAGCGCGTTGAGTGTTTGTTGATCCAGTGAGCCGCCTGAGCGCACCGCCACCCGTAACAGGCAGCGGCACGCACGAGGGCTCTGAGATTGACGCTTAGGGGCTGCCCTGAGCGCCAGACAGCATCAATGATGGCATCTACCTCAGCGTCCGTCATCCGTCCCGAGCAAGACGGCTTGACCGTAGTACGGGGCGAACGGACTGTTGATCAACTGATGCCTTGCGTCAAGCTCTGAGACTGCACAGAAGGTTGCAAGTTGATTGATGAGCGGGAAATGAAAGAAGAATTTCGTCATTTTGTTGACAAGTTGAGTGAATGAGGGATCGAGGCTTGTTAGTCGCGTGGGCACCATTCGCCGCACCAGTCGTCTTTGTTGACGACCGGCCACCAGGCGGGCACATCTTTGTCACATGACGGTCGAGGGGCGTGTCTGTGACACTCCCGCGAGATACGTCCGATCTGAGGCCAGTGGCGCTTATTCATATATCGACAGCCCTCGCACTGCTGTTCATCGAGCGGGGGGTAAGTCATTCAAGCCTCAGCAACAAGATCATCAAGCACGGGCGGCCTGTAATTCGGTCCCTTCAGCACTTTCCCGTGCTCATTCCTGATCGGGCGCCCGTTGTCATCTAGCTTGCTCAAGTTGCTATCAAATACCCTGCGCATCGTTTCATCAAGATCCCAGCCCATGTTCTCCGCTGCTTGATAGCAGACGAAGACAAGATCAGCGAGCTCCTTTAGAAGTGCGACATGCGTTGACAGATCATTTTGCTTGAATGCGTCATAAGCTTCGATGACTTCCGTGTACTCCTCAATGATCAACTTGAGCTGCAAGTTGTACTGAAGACTACCTCGCTCGTTATCGCTTTTAACTTCAAACGCCTCTCTCCATAGCTTTGCCTGTTTCTGCAGTGATGCCATTGCTGTAAGTTGATGAAGAAAAACAAGCCCCGGCTTTCGCCAGGGCATTGAACGTGATGCGTTGATCAGAGATCCAGATCGTCGCTGCTGTCTTCCGTAGAAGCAGCTTCGTCAGTGCAGGGGGTCAAGATGATCTTGCCCTCTTCTGCCGCAACACTCACCTTGCTGCCGGGTTCAAAACCAGCGATAGCGGCATGACGAGAGCCGACGACACAGTTGCCGGTCTTGCCCACGGTGATGATTGGAGCGCGGCCACGACGAGCGGTGTAGGCACGCTTGGCGGGCACAAAGGCAATGCCAGTGCTGGCTTCAGTGACGGCCTTGAAGAACTCGTTCTTGTGCAGACGAGTGCTGGTTTCGCCTGTCTCGGAGTCGGTTTCCTTGGTGTAGTAGCCGGCGCCGAATGCAAGATCCTCAGGGGGGAGGCTCTGATTGGCTTGCACGTAGTCAAGAAGCTCTTGACCAGCCTTGCGCTCGCCGCTCACTTTGACTTTGGTGGACTTGGTGGCTTCGCTGGTTTCAGATTCCAGGACAGCAGCTTCAGTAGGCATTTCGGTGTCGTCTAATTCGATGGGGTCAAGGACGGCCTGTGCGTCCTGTTTTTTGCGTGCCATGAAGGCAAGGTGGTTGACTTGTACAAGATAGCACATTGAGCGCGTTCTTGCAAGAAGTCGTCGTCAGGGCTTCAAAGCAAGCATCATTGCTGATGCAGCTGTTGTATCCAGACGAGAGATCCTGATGTGTGCGCCGGGCCCGTCCTTTGGGTCACAAAAGACCTTCATGGATGTTGCGGCGACAATCAAAGCGTCGTCATCGTAGCATATTTTTGTCAATGCGTCACCACAAGCCCTTAGGAGTTTGTCTGCATCTCCCTTGACTGAATGAAATACTGGGGCGTCTTGCTTTAACTGGCCCTTGCTATTGAAATGAATCTTTGGGCGTGGCATGTAAAATAGTGCGTTAAGCATAAAAATGCCATCTGTCGCCCAATCACGAGGGCGCATCAACGTCGCTACACGCCCGATAGAAGCCCTCCAGGCATAGAGACCCTTGGACTGCTCCACCATTGCTACAGCGACCTTCTGACGGCCCTCCTTGTCGGTGTAGGCACGGCCAAACGCACTCTTTGAGCCCTGTGTTTCAGGCTTGCCAGCGACAAAGAAGGAATAGGACTGAGCAGAGCACTGCTCAAGCGTTGTGATCAAATTCGCTGTCATTCGCAGGGGGCTCTTCTTTGTAGATTTCAATTAGCTTAGCTATTAAAACGCGCCTCTTTTTTCTGTCAAGACGCTTGCTGAGAGCTTTTGCAAGATCTTCCACTTGCAAGATTGTTGGGTGCCTGTATAGAGCAAGGGGCTTGAGTCGTTCTTTCTTTTCCCAAAAACCAAGATCTTGTGCGCAGTCTGTTACATCTTTGTATTTCCTTTCTGCGCCGATCTCTTGCAAAAGCTCAGGATACTGATGATACAATCTGCGAAGAATGTTTATTCGCCTCCACTTTTCTCGTTTATCCCTCTTGTATTTACCATTTATGTAAGCATCAATCCTTCTAAATTCAAGATATTCATGCGGCAGGTCATATTTGTCATGTTGCTCACCAAGCCACTTAACAAATCTTGCGGCGCACTGGGCCTGTGTCCTGTCTTTAGTTGCAGCTCTTGCACAATTTGCCAAGAAAGTTGGCATTGTTTCCCTTTTTACGCCTAATCCATAATGCGAATTAAATATAAAGTCTTTCATTCCGGCGAGCTTGACATCTTTTCCCGTAAACGTTTTGTATCCCAAGTAGAACTCGTTTTTGATTATCTTGCACATTGTCACAAAAAACGCCTCGGAGCTTTCGTTGTTGACGATTGCCCCGAGGTGCAAGCGTGCATCAGCTACAAGCCGCGCCCCATAAAATTCATCACTTCTGTCCTTTAGCATCCTGCTGCTTTGTCAATCTTCGCCCTGAAGTCAGCAATTGTACCGTCATTGATGATGATTTGATCGAACAAACCCCATTTGTCAAGTGCGCCCTCTGATTCATGAGTCGTATTTCTTTGTGCTGACGGGCGAACAATCATCCACATCTCGCCTCCCATCTTTTTGACTAATTCGGCTTCGTTTTGAAAACGAACGTCGTCGATAATGATTTTAGAGTCGCTCTCTTTTAGATGAGAAGCAACGCGAGACATCATGCAATCTAGCCAGATCTCGCTACCTATACAATTGCGCCCCCACTCGGTTCCTAATGTTTGCAGTATGTGCCTAGCAGTCGTTTTAATCGCAGGAATTGTCTCTTCTTTGCTCGCCCATACAAATCTGACTACTTGTTCTTTGGGATAGCCGAAAGACATGATAAACTCCGTCGCCATTTTCTTTATTGGCTCGGCGAAGCTCATCGTTTTGTATCCACTTTGCTCCAAAACACTCGCCGTGAATGTTTTCCCCGACTGAGGGGCGGGACTATAAAGTCCAATGAGCTGAGCCATTAGCAATTAAGGGTTGAGCGAATTATACAAGAAAACCCCCTTTCGGAGGCTTTCAAGTCTTGGTCTTACGAGTGGTCTACCTTGACGAGGCCCAGAAGCCATGACTGGCCGGAGCCACCTCGTTCTTAGACAAGACCCCTTGGCTTCTGATGCCTTTACGTTCGATACACACCGCATGGCCCGAGCAGTGATCGTATTGGCATCGGGGAGGTAAATGTACGAGCCTGCACAACTTGGCTCTACTCTGCCAAGAAATCAGAACGCAACTTCTGGGTCGATTGCCTTTCTCTCAGATCCTCCGTCCATCTTTTCGGGAAGAGTGAAGTCGATTGCATCCATATAGATAGATGCGTACTCACTGCCGTCTTGCTTCTTTTTGCCGCTAATGTTTCGTACACCACCGATAATCGTCACTTGACGACCATCTGCCATGTACTTAGAGGCGACATCAATCTTCTTGCCATAGAAGACTGCGTTGATGTAATGAGTTTGTTTGCCGTTGGTGGTTTTAGAGCGAATGGTGACAGTGGCGCGTTTGCCGTATTCAGTGTCTTCCACCTTGGGTTCACCCGTGATGAAACCGCTGGCAGTAATCGTGAGCATGTTTAGATGGCGACGTTAATCGCCCGAGGAAGTGAGACGTTTTCGAGAGAGGTGTAAGCGTTTAAGCGCTCGATGAACTCTTGCGCTTTTGCCTTCAGCTCTTGCTTGTTCAGAACGTGAATGTGTGGTTCACGCCAGTCATAGCAAACACAGATTACACCCTGAGTTATCTGATTGTCAAGCTCACCTTTCTTTACGGCGAGATTGTGAGCAAGCGCGTATGAAGCGATTTGAACCTCTGCTTCCTTGTAATGCGACATTGATTTTGGTTTTTTCTTCACGCCCTCTTCTTTGTATGAGCGTACTGTTTTCCAATCCCAAATTGTGTATTGACCCTCCCAGATAAGGCGAAGGTCAGCCGTACCTGCGTAACCGAGATCGCAAAACAATTCTTCTTCCATCAGAAACGACGGCTTGCTAACCCCATTCTTAAAGTTTTCGTTTTTGATTAAGTCAAGAACGGGCGAGAGGTGAGTAATGTATTCATGAATGTTGTACTCCATGATTTCATCCATGGTTGGATGATCCATTTTGTGTTTATCTGCATCACCCATGAACGAGAGTTCAACTTCTGAGTGAATGATTGTTCCCCTTCGTTGCGCCCGTTGCATGATTTCCTGCCAATTCGGCTCCATCTGACGCCAGATCTCCAGGCCCCTCATCTTGTTGGGATTGAAGAGTTCAGACGTGCGCCCTAGCACAGTGCTGACAGAGACATATTCGCGGTCGTCTTTGATGTAAAAACCTGAACGTGGATGCACCATTTTCCTGAAAGCGAGAAGTGTTTTAATTATTGCGCAGTTGCCTTGATTTTGCAAGCAAGCTGCGATCAGTCTTCAAAATATGAGCACTCCGAGGCAAATGCGCCCCCTGCCTCCGGGATGTCAAGACCACATTTTCCTTGCCACCAATGCTTGCAATTGCGGCAGGACTTTCCATCTTTGCCCACGAGTTTTGATCTATTGCTTGAGTTACTTCGCGGAAGCTCAGGGAAGAGGTGCTTATGTGATTGACCTGTTCTGACTTGGCTAATGGTTTGATGTGTCACCTTGAGGATTTTTGCAATTTCGGTTCCAGGGCGAGAATCACTGAGGATGAAATGAACGTCATCGGTCGATAGCCATTTATATCTCGGTGGCATGGGAACTTCTTTTTTTCGCTTTTTGTCGTAGTAGACCTTCCATCTATGTCCGCAGCATTTGCAGCAAAGACAGTATGTTCTTATGCTTGGCTTGTTCTTCCAGTTGTGCGTTGAGATGATTTTTCTGAATGTGTGCGTGCAGTGCTTGACCATTTCAGTGACAAAGTACGCCAGCGGCTGTGAGTTTAGCTTTTACTGTCTGATAGGGCGTCTCTTCGCAAAAATAGAGGCTAAACAAGTAGCGCGGACCATCAAGATTGATGACGCAGTGCTGCTCTTGATTGTTGAATAGGTAAAGCGTTTTGGGTTTGTACCTTAGCTCAGCAATACGCATATTCTGAGAATCAATATCTCGACCAAACAGTGTGTGACTGTTGTGATTTTCGCTGATCAGCATGTTCAGGCAGCACTGCCTGTAAGTGTCCCTATGCCACTTGTAGAAGTTGGATGAACGTATCATCAGTAAGCCAAGCCTTGCGATTGGCTGAATTTGATGCACGCGCTTCAGTGCGCTATCCGATTGAATCAGGTTTGGGTCAAGTTCAATGGCGTTAAAGCCAAAATGACTAGACCAGGCTTGCTTGTCCTTGTCGATTGAGTTGATCTCATCAACAAGTAGATCGGGGTGAAGGTTGAGTTCTTTGAAGTAAGTGTCAGTCATGTTAGTGAAGGTGACTACTGGGCTTCAAGCTCGTTAGCAATAATCATTAACTGACGCAAGGCGAAGACGATGCCAGGGCTATCTTCTACATCGCCGTCGCAATACAGGTCTTCAATCTGGCCAGCAGCAGCTCGCAGGGCGGCGGCGGCAAGAGGGCGAGCCCGGACTATTTCGCCTTGAAGCTGGATGCAAGCAGCCAAGGCGTTATCAACTGCGATTGCAGCGGGTGAAAGTTCAGTCATGGGCGTTGAACCGCGAGTTCAGGTCATAAGCCGAGCCTGGCTTGACATATGCAGGAGCAAATCTAGCCTCAAGGTCTTTGATTCTTAGTTCCAGGGATTGAAGATAAGCGAAAACTTTTTCGGGGTAGGCTACTGAGTCACCTGGATAAGCGGAAAATGCAATGTCAGATGGAGTTTTCATGGGTGATTAGTGGTAATGACTACTTGCCCCAACGGGCGAGCATGTCGCGGGCAAAGGACAACACGTCGTCACGCATGTCACATCCTTCCCGCTTTCCATAAATCACGCCGCCATTAAGCATGGTGTACGAAACCCCATGCTCTTGAGACAGCGCCAAGATTTCCTCATCCGTCGGTGGCTTCGGCTTGGGCTGGGCGATCCCATAAGCAGCAAGAACTCTCTGTGCTTCTGGGCGCAGCTTGCCGTCACAGGCAAACAAGAGCCATGCGAGGTAGTAGTCGGGATCATCCGGCTCCGGCTCGGGCTGGGTGAGGTAGGCAGTGGCTTTTGCAATAAGCTCATCATGCTTAGGATTGTCAATCCAGTTGCATTCTTCTTTCAACGCATCAATCAGAAGTTTAATCAGATCGCGTGGGTTTGTGTCAGTCATGGGGATAGAAGTGGGTTCCACTACGAGGGTTGTTAGTGACACATCTGTCAAGCCGCTCTTGTAATGCGTTGAAAGTCGGTATCTATTGACTCTCCAACTTCAAGTGTGAGTACATGCTTTTGCCAGAACCATCTCTGGTCCATAGTCGATCCAGGTACGGTTTCTTCGCTAGTAAGCCACTTGGGGGCGGTGTCTTCCGAAAACGAGATTTCGGTGTCAATAGGGCGGCAAGGAAATAAATGCCTCATAGTGAATTGTTTAGCTGACATTGCCGTGTTCCTCACTAATAAGCTTGAGATTGTTGGCATTGCCGCGACACGCCAAACTTGGCGTCTGATGACAGAACCACTGCTGCGAGAGAATGAGCTGCTCATCTTGCGTGGCCAGCTTCAGCGCTTCGCTGTAATCCAGGTAGAAACCACATTCAACCGCACAGTCATCGCACGGCTTAGCTCGAAATGGCCTTGACGCAATAGGATCGAGATCCCTTAGAAACTGAAGAAGACCAGCAAGCTCTGTGTCTTTGCGTGAATTAACTGAGGTCATTAGTCGGAATCACTACGAGGGGTCGGGGATGGATTCAACGGCGCGGCGGATGGTTTCCATGTCAGCAGCGTCCTCAGCCGCCCATGTGTTTGAGTAGTTAGCAAGTCGAAGCAGAGACTGCTGTGCCTGCTCCTTCAAGCTCGGCGGCTTGGGGCGGCGGGCGGCGCGGAGGATGGTAACAAAACACTCGTCAGAAGTTTCGCCGTGAATCCACTCACAGCACGCCTCCAGCTCTTGATCGGCAATCTGTTGAGCTAGTTCAGTAGCAGTTTTCATTGGGTGATCCAGTGGTTTTCAAGGCGGTGAGCAAGTGCTTGGCAATGCGCTTCGTAAGCATCGTCAAAGGTTCCAACGTGAATTTTCTGCTTAGTAATTGGATGGACGTACTGAGATTTCAGGCGACCGAATGCAGGAGAGACGTAGCGCCATGGGATTCGCCCTTTGACGCCGCAGTTGCGCACGTTTGACGCTCGATCTACCCACCTCAAGTTGGAAAGAAGATTGTTTGCAGGGTTTCGGTCGAGGTGGTCAACCTCTATGCACCCTGCTGGCGGCTCTATTCCATTGAGGAGCAGAATCACGCGATGGCATTTGTAGTGCTTGCGGTGCAGCCGAAATTGGTAGTAGCCATCGGAGTTTGGGGATCCCGCTGGCTGACCAGCCCTAATTCGTCCATTGGTTGACTTGATCCAGCGAAGCCCACTGGGGATTGTGGGGTCGAGTTGCAGGTACTCACGCAGAACATCAATCTCAGTCTTAGTCATGTCCTTTCTTCAGGAACGCTTCAAGCTCTTCAATGGCTTGCTGGTAGCCCCATTGGGCACCAAGTCGTACTAATTCATACGCAGCGATTTCTGGTTTATCCGGGCAGCCAAAAAGCTGTTCACACCACTGCTCTACCAGCTCTGGCGGTGGGGTGATGGAGTGTTGCTGTGTCATGGCTTTTTGTTGTTAAGTAGTTTGTTGAAATTCGCCTCTCGTTGTCTATCCCACTTCTTGTCACCCTGCGCCTTACCACGCAAGAATGATTCTTGAGATTGCCCAGGTTTTGGGCCGCGAGAAGGAAGGCGTGTGATTTTCCACTCAGTAGGTTCAGTCATCACCAAAAGCCTCCTCAGCAGCCTTTGCCAGCTCATCAATCGAGTTCGCAGCACTCAATTGATCTTGTACGGGCGCAGGAATAATTTGTGCCCCTTTACTGTTCTTGCCCTGATTAAACATCTTGATGTGATCATCACCGACGGCCTTCAGCAGCGCAGTTGCTTTGTTTTCTGCCATCGCATCAATGCTTTCGGATTCCGTCAGCGCCAGCACGGTTTTGATGCCGTAGGGGGTGATGCCCAGCTCGTTCAGCCTGCTTTCAAGCTTGCGCTGCAGAGAGATCTTAGGCGACGCTTCAGCGGGCTCAGGAGCTGCAACGGGAGCGGGTGTAGAGCGCTTGGCTGGGGATGCGGCGCTACGGGCTACATCGCTGCCCAGAACAGCGTCTAGGGCGTCATGCTCAACGATTTCCATCGCCGTCACCCACAGATAGCGACGCAGGTAGGTCTGCACTGCGCCGAGATTCTGAATTTCGTGTGCGCCCTTGAGTGCAGCAGAAGACATTGGCGAAGAGATCATGATCTTGTCGTCGGGCTTTTCGCAATCACGGATCGTCAGAACTGCTTGCTCGGTGCCGTAGCTGACAACACCACAAATGCCGAGATTCAAAAAGATCTCTTGAACAGTTGGGAGGAAATCACCAAGTTCAAAGTAATTGTATCCTGCAAATTTGTTTTTGCCGCTTTTCGACAGCTTTTTGCCTTGCAGCGCGATGCGTGCCTGCATGAGCTTTTGATGAACCGACATGTTTTCTGACTGAGGTGGTCGAGTGACTTGTGTAAGGTAGCATCACGTAGCACGACCCGTCAAGCCCCTTAGTTGCAAAATGCCAACACGAGCCTCAACGTCTCTCAATCGCATCCTGCGCGTATGCGTCAACCTGCTTTTTGAAAAGGGCGAGAGCGTGCAAGCTGTTGCAAATTTGATGCAGGGCTTTGTTGATAGAAGAATGATTCAGGAATGGTATGAAAAATACTGCGAGATCAACGGGATTGCAACCGAAGAGAACTCTGATAATAAGCATTTAACAAGAAAGATACCTGTTGCACCGATTGATTTTGAAAAAGTGACGCTCGACGAGCTTGAGAAACGTAAGGAGTCAAATTGGGATGACTTTTAAGTTTTCTCGTTGCGCCCTAGCTTTTTCTTTTTCTTTTTTGCCGCTGCTTCTTGCTTCTCTGTCTCTTTTGGTTTTATGTAGGGATTTTCGTGGATGTCGATGAAAACCTCTGCAAATCCTGGAGGCTCAAGCTCTGGATGCAGTGTGAAGATGGAGGTCCAGTTCGGCGCTGGAGATATTTTCCTGTTCGTCGTCATACGCCTGACTGAAATGCAGGTGCTCAAAATCATAGATTGAACTCAGCATGGTCTGCAACCTTTCCGCGTGTTCTGTTGTTTCTTTGACTTGCGCAAGATAGTCAACAACGTATCTTTTGTTAGCAGCACTAAATTCAGAAAGAGCGGCGAGTAGAGCAATTGCCTTTTTAGTGCAGCGCTTGTTTGCGTAAAACTCATCAAGTCGCATCTCGTGAAAAACGCATTCATCGCGCAAAGCATGTAAGAGTGTATTTAGTGCGTCTCGCTTTTTGATAAAAGTGCGTGTAATGTTGACGCACTTTTTTCTAAAAGCTCTCTTGTCTTCATAGCGTAAAAATCTGTAATCGAAGTCATCAACCAGCGCAAAGCCATAAGAGTTATTTGCAAATCCACACGCCTGCGAGAACAGCGCATAACTATCCAGGCCAACTTTTACTTTATCGCCCAACTTCAAGTATTGAGGCGGCGCAAAAGATGTACCGTCATAGCAAAATATCATTTCATCGTTCCACCTGCACTTGTCATCTGTATTGCGCCCGCAGATTGGGCAAGATTCACGGCGAGAAGAATGCTTCATAGCTGGCTCATCGAATCAAGCATTGCATAGAACTGTGCAGCAAATGTTGCATTACATGTTCCCGTCGCACCTTGTCTATTTTTCACAACGGCGTACTCATAAAGAAGTGGGTCGGCTTCTTTGTCGTAGTAGTACGGCCAAAAGTTCATAATCACAACGTCAGCATCTTCTTCAATGCGCCCTGATTCGCGTAGATCAGAAAGCATTGGACGCTTGTTGTCTCGCATTTCCACGCCCCTGTTGAGCTGACAGACGGCGAGAATGTCAACACCTGTCTGAAGAGCAACTGTCTTCAAGCGTCGCGTTGCCTTACCAACAGCAAGTGCTCTGTTTTCGCTTGAAACTTTTTCTGAGTCAAGATCGAGCAAAGTAAGATAATCTATCACGACAAGCCCTAGATCTTTATTTTTACGCTTCTCTGTTTTAATTTTAGAAACAACTTGATCAGGCGTAACGTCATAAGTCTTTGCAAAGATCAGATTCTTTGCTATCTCTTCTAATTGCATTTCACGCAGTCGTTCTTCTTGATCTTTATCACGTGCTTGTCGAATGATATGCGCATAAGACAAAGGATTGCGTGCATTGTTTTCTATGCAATTAAGATAATCCATGCAACTTATCATTCTGTCGCATACTTCTTTTTCTGACATCTCAAGCGTATAGAATAATACTTTGCACTTTTTCATTGCAACGTCAAGTGCAAGATTCATCGCCCAAGTTGATTTGCCAGAACCCGGTCGCCCTGCCACAACGATGAGCCTGCCCTTGTCTGCGCTGTCCGGGTGACGGATCCCACCGCCCAGGCAGCTGTTCAGCCCGCTGAAACGGGTCTGCAAGACCCTGTTGACCAGCTTTGGGCCTAGGAGTATCTCTCGTGAGGCGAGAAGGGGGTGCAGGGCCTCCTGAGCGAGGTCATTCCCATCGAGCAGTTCGGCGGCATGAAGAACACTCGTGAGAGCAACTTTTGATTCGGCTTGACTGCAGCTTTTATTTACAAGATCAAGTGACGTTGCAAGATAATCTTTGATCAGACGGCGAGAACGATGAAACTTCCAGATGGGCAGAATTTGAAAGCGCCAGGTGTCAAGATCATTTTCAATTGGCAGGCTAGCAATACTTTGCACATACTCCTCAGCGGCTCTTAGCTCGCAAGATGATGCGTTTTTTAGGCGAGTCGAAAATGTAATATCATTGATGGGTGCATGTGAAAAGTTAGTGAACTCTTCGTACAAGCAGCTGTATGCGTATCTGTTAAATGGGTCGCCGAATAGCTCAGCAGATTTTGGTAGATCCATGAATTCACAGATCCAATCATTATCGCCCACATCGAAAGAAAGATGATTGTATGCGGCGGCAAGAAAGTGTTTTTCAATTGCTGAGGAGTCAGCAGCAGTTTCAAAATTGGCGAGGTCGAGAAGAGTCATGTTTCTGAGTGATGGGGTTGAGTTTGTAGATCCTACACCATGTCTTCCGCAAAAGCAACAGAGATCATCGGGAGCTGTGGACTTTGAAACTTAGAGTTGCTTGCATTGCTCTGCCCAAACCGCTGCCAGTTGTCATACGTGATTGACGCCCATTTCTTTTCACCCATCGTTGAACGCTTAATTGCAACAGCAAGTTGACTTTGCACTGCTTTGATACCGCCGCTTTTGTCAAGTTTAATTTGCAGCAGTTCTTTGATCAATCCATCGAAAGCGCGTTTTGTTTTTGCGCCCGACTTGTGCGAGTTGAAAAATGCACAAACGTCATCAGCGACATTTTGCAAGTCAAATGGAATGTGTTTCGTCTCGGCGGTGAAGCGTGCGCTACCCCGTGCTGCCGTCTCAGGCGTCGCCGGGCGTCGGGCTACTTGGTTTTCTAGAGATTGGTTTTCTGGATTTATTGGTCTTCTTATAGTCACTGGTTTTCCGTCTGACGGGTTATCCGTCTGACGGGTTTTCAGTGAGACGGTGGAACCGTCTGACGGGTTTTCAGGGAGACGGTCA
>Ga0208161_1000885_pt1 | contig 16614 bp, 25 predicted proteins | sample CB_VirMetaG_3_FD_184538 | JGI IMG/M metagenome (GOLD analysis project Ga0208161, IMG submission 184538) | Freshwater to marine saline gradient viral communities from Chesapeake Bay - CB_1508_1S Viral MetaG (SPAdes) (version 4) | ecosystem: Environmental > Aquatic > Marine > Coastal | place: USA...
CACCAAAATTTGATAAGATCATAGAGCCTTTTGCAGGTTCAGCAAGGTATGCGTTGAAATGGTTTGACCGAGATATTACCATTGTAGATAAGTACGAAAAGCTAATTAAAATTTGGCAATGGTTGCAAAAATGTAGCCCAAAGGATATACTCGGACTGCCTTAAATGCAAGCAGGAGAAAACACCGATAACTTTACGTTTGATTGTAAAGAAGCTAAATGGTTTATGGGTTTTATCATACAAGGTGGAGTTAATGCACCGAGAAAGACAGTTAGTAGCGTTGGAAACTTTGGGCAATGTGTAGAACAAGAAAAGACAAGGATAGCCGAAAACCTATTTAAAATTAAACATTGGAAAATTTTAATGGGTAGTTATGAAGATTTGCAAAATGAAGAAGCAACTTGGTTTATAGACCCACCATATCAATTTGGTGGAGAATACTACATAAAGAGTAATAAGCATATTGATTTTGCAAATTTAGCTGAATGGTGTAAAAGCAGATTAGGGCAAACCATTGTATGTGAAAACACCAAAGCTGATTGGTTGGACTTTAAGCCTATGAGAGAAATGCAAGGTTCTATGTATAAAACCACCGAAGCGATTTGGAGTAATATGCCAACGAACTATGATAATATACAACAAACTTTGTTTTGAGCACGAACGCCGTATTGCACATAACTTGTGTATAGGCACTACACTAACCGCCGTTAAAAATTAAACACCATGAAAACAACCCTTCCCCCCCTTCAATCGCAGAACCTCCAAACGTGGCGAGAAACAATTACGCAAGAGTTAAACGCAACCCGTGAACATATCGCATCATTGGAGTTGACCACCGCGATATGGCGCAATGAAAACCCACGGCAGGAGCGTTGCTCGCGTTCGTGGGCGTAAAAAAAAATAATTTATTTTTAACCGTCGAATGTATTTTTTTGTATATTTGGCAAAACAAAACAAGCAATGTTTATAAAAGGAACACAACAAGAAAGCGAACAGCGTGCGCTGCACCTAATCGCAAAAGGTTACAAGTGGATGCACGACGTAGCCGAAGCAAACGTATATCAACCGACAGACAAAGGTTTATACGTTGACCAATCGAACAAGTCGATGTTCTACACACGAGGGATGTTCTCCGAGCCGGTCAAATGGAGCGCGATAGCCGAGCCAAAGCACCAACCCTACTTTGACGTTATCAATGAGTTGGAAGTGTTTTGTTCGGAGTTCATAAGCATCAGAATACAGGACAATGAACTAACGGTTGTACTTCCGCGTGGCTACCAAGAGCAAGCCGAGAAGTTTACAGGCAGCACGGCAGAAGATGTAGCGTATTTAGGTCGCGTATGTTCGTGCGAACGCAACGGTATCGAAGTAATTATTCACGTTTAAATTATATAAAATGCAAAGCAAAATAACAGCAATCGAACTGCGTGGTTCATGGGAAGGTAAGTACGGGAAGATGTACTCCTTCAAAGTTTCATTCGAGGACGGTCAGTCGTTGGAAGTAAACGCCAAGAGCGACACACCGCCGTACAAAGTAGGTGATCTTATGCAATACCAAGTTTTAAGCGACGACCCCAAGTTCGGAGCAAAGGGTAAGGTAAGCAAGCCCGAAACAACCACAAACGAGCGAACAGGGCGCGACAAGGACATAATGCGCCAAACGGCGTTAAAAGCGGCGGTAGAGTTCAACGCCCAACGGCAAGTAGAAACCAGTCGCGTCATAATCGAAGCTGAAATGTTTTACAAGTGGTTATTAGGTGAACATGATATTTTGGAGCAATGAGAAAGCCAGCAAACAGAATGAACGGCAAACAATTAGCTGAAATACTACCAATTATTCACGACATGGTGAATAAGGGTGTGAATCATTACGAGATAGCGCACAAGTTCAAATTAAGCTATTCAACCGTTTACAAGTATCATTTAGCATATCAACAATATCTAAATGGAAAAACGGAACAAAGAATACAACGCGCCGTTCCATACTTGCACGTTCAACAAGCGAAGATGAAGTTCACCGAAGAACGCAAGCGACAACCCGCCGAGCAAGTGCGGCCAAACGAACCGAAGTATAAACGAAATAAAATCGAATTATTATGGGGTTTCATAAAGATAAATTGGTGATGTTATTGCGCGACCATTACGGCAGTCAAGGACAAGCGGCGCGGGATTTAGGTTTGAGCGAAATGAGCATGAGCCGCCTAATTTTGAAACGCGACCAAAGGCGCAATTTGTTGAAGTACCTTCCCGAATTGCACGAACACACCAAAGTAAGTGTGCAGGAATTGTACGATGTAATAGTAAATTAGTATATTTGAACCGTCGAGTGGTCGCGACAGTAATGAATTGGGTAATGACCCTAAACCCTTGCAGGGATGCGACGACCACCGCACCTTGCAGGGGTTTTTAATTTCATCGGATGTTCTACAAAGCTAAAAAGGATATGATAGAGCGAAAAGATTTGAGCGACAGCGAGAAAATTATGCTTGTAGTATTGGGTTCATTGAGCCAACAGCAGGGTTATTGTTTCGCCACCAACGCGACCCTTGCAAGTTTGCTCGGATGGAGTATTGATAAGATCAAAAAAAACCTTCGCACAATCGCTGCAAAGGGGTTGATTGAGATACGTATCGAAGATGGAAACCGTAGAGAAATCACCATGGCCGAGGTGGGGGTGCAAAATTACCCCACGGGGGTAGTGCAGAATTGCACAGGGGGGGGTGTAGATTTACACGGGGGGGGGTGTGAAACTGCACAGGGGGGGGTGCAAAATTACCCCCCCTTACATAATAGAGAATCTAATAGAACATCTAATAGAACATCTAATAGAGGGGGGCGCACAAGTGCGGACGGCATTGAACAGTTCGATTCGGATGGAGAACCAGTCAACCCACCTCAAAAAAAACAAAGTGGCGGGGGGCGATTTATTCCTCCTACCTTGCAAGAGTGTGAACTATACTTCCAAGCGCAGGGCTACCCACAAGAAGCGTCAAAATTCTTCAACTACTACGATTCGAACGGGTGGCGCGTGGGTAAGAACAAGATGCAGAAGTGGAAGTCAGCCGCCGCCGGATGGATAAGCCGTTCAAATGATTACATTAAACCCAACAACAATGGAAAACAACAGCCAGTTACAGAACAACTTATGCGAGATATCGCCGACGACATCGCTAACGGCGAATGGAACTTCGCTGACGGTGCGTAGCCTACCAGTTACCGACGCAATTAAAGCGGGTACGTTAATGCGCTCCGTGGCCAACCAAGCCCCAACCCAGTTCGCCGTGTGGGTGGCGACACAAATAATGCGCGTCGTTCAACGGGTGGAAGCCAAAACAACAATACGCGACACGACCGAAGCCAAAGAAGTGGGTCGCGAAATCTACCGCCAATTCCCAACCCTTCGAATAGAAGAAATGCAAGACGTTTTCGACGGTATAATTTTTGGGCGGTACGGTAAATACTACGAACGCCTGAAAGCAGCCGAGTTCATCGACGCATTCAGACAGCACGAAGCAAGCGAGGAACGCATCCGGTGCTTTGAAACAGCGCACAAGGTAGAAAGGTACGATGTGGTAATCAGATCGGGCAAGCAATGGGAAGCCGTCTTCACAGAGATAGCCCGTCGGGGGTGGAAGCTGCGCACCGACAAGTGCAAGGACATGAAGTTAGATGAGTGTTATATCAATATCGAGGGCAACGTGTACGACATCGCAACCACACCACACACGGACGTTGTAATGAGCGCAAAGCAATTCGCCGCGCCCGTAGTTTACAAGTACACCAAAGAGGGCGTAAGACAGGACACAAGCAAATTAAGTGCAAACCTTCGCAGGGAGTTGACGGTTGATCCGAAAGTTATGGCTGACTACATCAACCAAGAAAAGCAACCACTAACCGCCCCGACGGGTAACAAGCAATGACAGAATCACAACTCCAACAAACTTGCGTGCGGTGGTTTAGGTATCAATTTCCGTACGCCGCGCCGTTTCTTATTGCAGTTCCTAACGGCGGCCGGAGGGATGCGAAGACAGGCGCGTTGATGAAAAAGGAAGGAGCGGTTGCAGGAGTGGCAGACCTCATATTGTTTGACCCGTTTGGAAAGAAGCCACCCCTATTTATTGAGATGAAACTACCCAAGGGCGTACAAAGTGAATCGCAAGTAAGGTTTCAACGGGCGTACACGCAGGCGGGGTACACTTACACCATTTGCCGAACCTTCGACCAGTTCAAGGAGTTGGTAATAAACTACGTTACATGACATTTGAAGGAACGTTACAGATAGGCGAAGGCGACTATAAGATACTCGAACGCGCAATGTGGCAGCAGTTTTGCGCCGACAACCCCAACACGCGTTGCGATATAACGGTGAAGCCCATAAAGCGCAAGAGCGACCCATTACGGCGGTATTATTTCGGCGTAGTGGTGGAAATGTACCGGACGGAGTTTCGAAGATTAGGACACCAATTAACCAAAGAGGACACACACCAATTCATTAAAACCCTCGCACCGTCTATGAAACGCGAAGTAATACTCCCAACGGGGGAAGTGGTCGCGCGTTGGCAGGGTATATCGGATAGGTCGTTCAGCAACACCGATTTTTTGACGTACATAGAGGAATTAAAACAATGGGCAGCCGAGAACATCGACCTAATAATCCCCGACCCGAATGATTTTTTTTGAAAAAAAGACTTCAAGTGTTGCACGTAATATAGATATATTTATATTTGAATATCAAACAGACAAACAATGGATAAGACGTATTTAAGCGCATCCAGCGCAAAGGAGTTTCACAAGTCGCCCGCGCATTACCTACGGTATAAGCTACGCGACACAGCACCAACACCCGCGATGGAGTGGGGAACGGCAGTACACACCTTCATTCTTGAACCCGAAAAAGTAGAAGAACGGTACTACTTCATTGACGAGGGCGATATATTGGGGCAACTTACAGAAAACAAGAACCCCCGCGCAACCAAAGTATACAAAGACTGGATGACCGACCACCAAGCGGTGGCAGGGGATCGGAAGATTTACAGCCGTGCGGAATACACTATCTTAAAAAGGATACAAGAGGAAACGTACAGCAACAACCAAACATCCCCGTATTTGGTCAACTCAAAAAAGGAGGTCGAGTTAAAGGGCGATATTTACGGCGTTCCCTTTATCGGATATGCCGACATAATAGGGGAGGGTTTTATTGCCGACGTGAAGACAACGCAAAGCGCACACCCCGCCGAGTTTCAGCGCAGCGCGTATAACAATTTATACCATTTGCAAGCGGCGGTATATTGCGAGTTGACAGGGATTGACCGCTTCGCGTTTATAGCCATCGAAGCAATTAGTGAACCCATTGTTCAGGTGTACGAGATAGACTCGGAATACCTACATTTAGGCCGTAAACTACTTAAAGAGATATGCGAAGCATTTAAACAATGGGACGGCAGCTATGAGGGCTACGCAAATAAACCTTTGATTTTAACACCACCAAATTGGGCTAAATGATTTACATCGAAATAGACACCGAAGAATGGAGTTTCGAAATTGGCGTGGAGGTATTCCAATTCACTAACTCACGGGGTGCGGATGAGCACACCCAATACTATGAAGATTTCGAGTTCACAGGCGAATACGAGTGTAACGAGGTTTACAACGTAAGGCAGGACAAGTCTTACAACGACACCGTAACGGTTGAACGCGTGGTAAATTTATTATGGGATGACATAACCGATAAAGCAAGCACGAAAATATGAACAAGCAACAAATGGAAACCTACCTTCAAGGGCTTATCGACACGTTAAATTCAGGTAGAACGGAATACGTTACAGCCCACGGACATAAGTTAATAACGCAAACCCGACCGTTGACGGAAAGGAACTATAAACGTATATTCGCAGAGATTCAGCGGGTACAAAGTGAAGTTAAAGAGCGTTCTGGACCAAGTGTTCAGCCAATATGTGAGGCGGTCGTCGGCAGACCATAACGGTTTTGTCGCTTGTTTTACGTGTGGAGTGAAACACCATTGGAAGGTAATGCACGCAGGACACTACGTAACGAGATATTACACCGCTACACGGTGGGATGAAGAAAACGTTCACCCACAATGCAGCCATTGCAATATGAATTTAGGCGGCAATTTAGAAGCGTACAGGGTGAAGTTGGAAGAGGTTTACGGTAAAGGGAAGGCAAACGAGTTGCACCGCAAGAGCCAAAAAACTACCAAACTCCACGAGCATGAGATTGCCGACCTTATTCTTTTTTATCGCGATAAGCTATAACCTTACAGCCCAGTTTAATATGTGCGAATGCACAGGAACAGGCGACGTTTACCGAGTGGAGCAAAACGGCTTGAGTACGTATTACTTCAACGCCAGCGGCGTACTTAAATTCCTCGCCCGGTATGGGTTGGAATCCCCCCTTATTTACGACTTCAACGGAAGCGGGGCGGTTGACGTTACTGACCTTACTTCGGTATTAAGTGGGTACGGCCAACACTATGATTTCGACCCGTGTTTGTTGGATGTGGAATATATCGCTTCGTCGGGATGGCCGGCCAGTTACCCCGACGCGTATTTTGCCGTTGTCAAGCCGACGGTAATAGATGAACAGTTCGATTGCCCGTTGAAAACGTGGTGGGTGGAAATAGTTTACTTGGATGGATCAATTAGATTGTGGATGCACTAAACGGATATATCGAACGGCGGTTACAGTATTTAATTGACTACGCAAACAAGCACAGCAAGCAGGGCGAGGACATCGTACACGAGGCGTATATCAAAGCGGTGGAAGCTAACTTCACTTACATAAACGACCGCCTTTCGGATGTTTACTTTACCACCACAATAAAGCGATTAAGCCGCAAAATAAAGGACAACACGGTAGAGTTAAACTTTGATATTGCAGAAGAGTTCAACACCGAGAAAATCGTCAATCGGGAGAAGATAGACGAAGCGGTAAGGTTACTCCCAGAGTTTGATAGATTGCTCTTCGAGTTGTATATTAGCGGTGTGAATCTCACCAAGTTAGCACACGAAAGCGGGATAAGCATAAACACGATAAACCACAGCCTTCACCGTTCACGCAAGGCAATTAAAGAGAGGATATGATTTTCGTTAATCAAAACACCCGTGCCGAACGGTTGGCAATATGCAAGGCGTGTCAATTCTACCGAGAACAGACCCGTTCGTGCGGGGAGTTCCTACCAAAAAAAATGATGCGCGGGGAGTTCAAAGGCGACGTAGTGGAGTACAGGAATAAAGAGATAACATTGTGCGGTTGCGACATGGTGCAGAAGACAAAATTCAAAACGTCTAAATGCCCCGCGAATAAGTGGAAGTCGGTCGTCAAGAGCGCAGACATTAAGCACCTGGAAAAATTGGTTAACTCAATCGACGGTAAGCACAAGACGGACATGACCAAAGCGCAGGAGATAGTAAACGCCTACAACACCGCCTTCGAAGCCAAACGCACCGTAAAGGCGTGCGGAACTTGCTTTAAGGACTTAATAACCGAAACCAAAGAAGCAATAAAAAATGCCTATTCCTAAACCCGAACCAACCGAAACGAAAGACGACTTTATTGCGCGCTGCATGGAGAACGACCAAATGCAAGAGTACGACGTACAGCAACGGATGGCGATTTGCCTATACAGCTATTCAATTAAAGAATAATCAGCGACAGAACAGCGATGCCAAAGCCTGAAAACATAGAGCCGCATAAATTCAAAAAGGGCGAAAGCGGCAATCCCGCAGGACGACCAAAGGGAACGCGCAACCGTGCTACAATTGTAAAGGAGTGGTTAGAAGTTCAGCAGTACATCACAAACCCAATAACGGGGGAAAAAGAACGGTTAGAACAACAAGACATAATAACCCTCGCTCTAATCAAAGAAGCCCGCGAGGGCAACGTGAGGGCGTGGGAGGCGTTAATGGATTCAGCACACGGTAAAATAGCCCAAGTAACTGAATTAACCATCGAAGACGCAAAACCGAGCTGGTTCGATGAAGCAACCTAAAAGCTACTACGATTTCAAGTCGTGCAAGACGCGTATACAAGTTCATCAGGGCGGCAGCCGTAGCGGTAAGACCTATTCGATTCTTCAAGGCATAGCCGAATTATGCCACGTCAACAAGAACGCCGGACTGGTCATAACTATAACACGGGCTACCCTTCCAAGTTTGAAAGCGTCAGCGATGCGGGACTTCTTCGAGATAATACAGGGGGAAGGATGGTACGATGAACGCGTACACAACAAAAGCGACCATATTTACCTTTTATTTGGCAACCTCGTTGAATTCGTGAGTGCCGACCAACCGCAAAAGATAAGAGGTCGCAAGCGTCATATCTTATACGCTAACGAAGGTAACGAGTTGACCCTCGAACAATGGCGGCAGTTTATGATGCGTACCACGTGGAAGGCGATAATCGACTTCAACCCGTCCGACGAGTTTCATTGGATTTATGACGAGGTATTGACGCGGGATGATTGCACGTTCTATCAATCGACCTACCTCGACAACCCTTTCCTCGATGCGGAAGTAATAAGGGAGATTGAACGCCTTAAAGATGCGGACGAAAACTATTGGAGGGTGTACGGACTTGGGGAGCGGGGCGTTTCGCGGTCATTGGTATACAACCATTGGAAGCAAGTAACCGAAGTGCCGGAGGGCTACAAGCTGACAACGGTAGGAGTGGACTTCGGATTCACCAATAACCCGACAGCGATAGGTGGAGTTTACACCGACGGACACGGCACGTTCTTTGATCTTTGGGCGTACGCAACAGGCATGAACAACGCCGACATAGCACGCACCATTCAGACCAAGTTAACAGAGTTACAAGAGAGTTCGCGCACGTTGGTTGTAGCGGATTCAGCAGAGCCGAAAAGCATAAGCGAGATACGCGGTTGGGGGGTGAATATAACACCAAGCCAAAAGGGAGCAGACAGCGTGAGAATTGGGATTCAGTACCTACTCGCCAGACCTATGTACGTTCGGGGCGATGAAGTGGTGAAGGAGTTAAAGAGTTACAAGTACATAACCGACCGAAACGGAATAATAACAAACGAAGTTCAGAAGGACAACGACCACGCGTTAGACGCATGGAGGTACGCCGCAACCCACAACAAGCTGAAACCAAACTACGGTAAGTACGCCATCGGGTAAGCAGAAAAACAAAGCAAATCAGTTATAGAGATATGGTGAAGATAAAGCTACCCAGCACGTTCGAGGACATCACAATTAAGCAAGTGATGAACCACGGTAACAAGGAGTTGAGCGATTTACACTTGCTGCGCATTTACGGCAACTTGACCAAAGAGGAAGCCGAGCGTTTGCCGATGGTTTTAGTTGCACAAGCGGTGAATCATATTAAAGAGATATTGAACGCACCTAACCAAGTACACCACAAATTGATAAACGTGGACGGAGTTGAACATGGGTTTATTCCCGATTGGGAGCAGTTCACCGCAGGCGAGTTTATCGACATGGAAACGTTGTGTCAGGATATAGCCGTAAACGCCGACAAGATTATGAGCGTTCTATACCGCCCCGTTACAAGCAAGGCGGGCAAAAGTTATACGATACAACCGTATGAAGGAACGAAGGACGCCGCAAAATTCCACGAGGTGAGCGCGGCATACCTTTACGGGGCGTTGCTTTTTTTTTCGCGTATCAGAAACGACTACGAAATGAGTGGGCTGCAATCTTTGCAGAATCAAACGAAGGCAGCGATAGCGGCGTTGAAACACCAACGGAACAATTCAGCCAAAGGTGGTCGTGGTATCATTGGCTTTTTTCGTCGGTTAATCAAGACGTAACGAGAATCAACGATGCAGCCAAACTACCAATAACGCAACTATTTATGTATATCGGATATACCAACGATTTAGGGAGGGCAACACGATGACTTACAATCAATGGGTGAATTTGTTTGAGCAGTTCGCCACGGCCAACCAATTCATAAAAGGATTCTACCACGGTCATAATTCGCTCCGACATTCCGAGAAGGACATTGAATACCCGTTCATGCACTTGATGTACATGAATTCAAGTTACACGTTGCAAGCGGAAACGGTGGTGTTTGAGGTTCTGTTCATGGATTTGCCCGTGAAGAAACACTATGAGTTGGAGATGGAAACGGAGATTCTCAGCGACATGAAGCAAGCCGCCGAGGATTTGATAGCCGAGATTCGCAACGGCATGACCATCTTCCAGTTCACGGATAAAATTACCCTCGTCGATTCGCGCATCAACCCTTTGGTTGACAAAGACCAACACGTAATAACAGGCGTAAGTTTAGATTTAACCCTTGAAGTACCATACACCGCCGACGCTTGTTTAGCACCCTTTGAAGGTAGCTTAATAACGGGAGGTTGTCCTACGCTTGCGGACTTGTGGCAGACAATAGACGTTATTAACTCGATAGGGTGTTCGCTTCATCCGGACATTACAACCCCGACGACAATAATAACGATACCAAACATCAACGTCGAGGACATCAACGGAACAGACTTCGGAGCGTTTCCTACCCCGTCTTCGATAAGGGTGGAGAGCGATTTAGTAAACGTCGAAATGGACGGCTGCGATTTGGTTATTTACCCCGACGTGCCACCCCCCGCCACAGACATCGTTTACCAACGCTCTACATTCAGAGGTCAGTTAACAAGTTACGACTTATACGACGCAGGGTGGCAGGCGGCGCAAGGAGTATACGACTACCCCGTACAAGTGGGAACAAGTCAAAGATTGGACTACACCCACGCACAACCGTTTTACAACCTCGTCAACAATAACGCATTCGGCAATAAGTACCGATTCACCGATAGCAACGGACTACAAGCCCCCGACAATTTAGCGGGGTTCGCTTCTGTAAACTGGTCGGTTGACAGACCCACGGCAATAGCGCATTACGTTATTGACCATTTAACGGGGCTTGGTTGGGTGCTTGCGAAAGTCGGGTTTAATGAAGATTGGGTAGACGCACTCGCCACCGCGCACAACTTTACGCACGGAGGTTACAGCGATTACCGATTACCTTCACCGAGTGAGATTATAGACGTGGTCAATTTGGAAACCGTAACGACTTGGTATGGAGCGGGCAATATATTTTATCGCTCGTCGGCGTTTGCCGCAGGACTTGAAACGCGAACATGGCTCAATGAATCAAACCCCGTAAACAGTTCGCAAGGACGTAACCTAAACGACAGCGGAGAAATTAGGTTGCAGAGTAAAATAAGTAATTCAAACCACAGCACGATGGCTGTAAGAACACACTACACATGACACCAAAACGATTAAAAGATATTAGGTGGGATTTACCGACCTACGATTTAGACGGCACTATATTGCGGCAGCCGCGCATTCAAATTGTGAACGTCCTCTACAACACCGAAACATTGACCGCACTTGTGGAAGTAGTGTTTCAGGAGTTGCAAGGAACGGCAGCGTTTAAGCACGCACGCTCGTTCCCCTACACACTCACAGATGACGCGCAAGAAAGCATAAGCGCGGAAAACATCGAGCAGTTCATAGCAGTAGTATTCCCCGACGCGGTGCAGGTTGAGCAAGCTGAATAACATATTGCGCAAGTTCGCCACGCAAGTCGTCGAAAAGGCACGCGGCCAACTATTGACGACCCGCAGGATACGCGGTAAGAACGTCATTAGAACAGCGTCGGGTACGTTGGGAAAGTCGTTAGATTTCAAGTTGCGTAACACCAAGAAGGGAACAACGATTGATTTCTTCGCCCGTCCGCCGGCAGATGAATACGCGAGGTTTATTCACGCGGGGGTAAACGGCACGCAAGAAAGCGTCGGCAGCCCGTATAGCTTTAAGAGCAAGTCAGTAAACACGGAAGCAATTTACAACTGGTTAAAGGTTAAGAAGATAAGGTTGTACCGTGTATTCGTGAATAGCAACGGGCAAAAGGTCGCAAAGTTCGTACCGTTGACCGAAGCCAATTACAGGGCGACCGCGTTCGTTATGGGGCGGTCGATAGCGCGTAAAGGTATTTACCCAGTAGAGTTCTTCACCGAAGCGGTAGAGATGGTGAGTTCGACCTTTGACTTTAAAGAGATGAACGAAGCGGTCGCTCAAAAATACATGACAATTTTGAATAATGGCAATAACGATAGAACAAGCACCTAATATGTGGAACAGGCGAAAGAGTAAGATCATATTCATCGCTTCATCCACCAACACAGGGCAACCGAATTTCCGCTATTACGTGGAGGTAGTCGAGGGTACAAGTTTAACGCCCTTCGCAACCTTTTTGATTCAGCCGAACCCCGCAGGGCGGTTAGTGTTTGATTTGGCAGGGGCAATAGGCGACCGCGTGCAAGTGGACGACGATAACGTGAACGGCGTTGGGTTCATGCACGACCTACCAACGCAATTAAACTTCATTTTCGGTAAGAGTTCAAAGAACTTCAAAGACTACACCATAGGCGTATTTGAGTATTACGGCACGCCGCCGGCGGTTGACCCCGCGACCGAGCAAAAGGAAAAGTGCGTAGTAATTGACGGAATGACCCCGGTGAGTTTAGGCGCAGGGTATGACCTTTACACCGATTACGGCAGCACGTCATCGAATAATGCGTTTTGGTTTACGAACAGCAGAAGCATTAAGGCAGCGCAGGGTGACAGGGCGTGTATGGCATTTATCAATAACATAAACGCAGCATTAGGCACAGCCAACGCGGTTGCCATTGAATACACCCTTTACAACAATACTACGGTAGTAGCCACGGAGAACATATTGCTAAACACCACCAACGGAACGATTTTACCAAGTGCGAACTTCTTCCCCGACGGGAAAGTAACGTACATGGGAGTTCTACCGGACAATTTGAGCGATGCGGATAGCCCGTTGACACCCGCCAACGTTCCCAACGTGAACACGTGGACACATTACACGTTACGCCCTACGGATGGATTTGGCGTGCCGTGGGGTCAGCCGTTGACAATAACCAACACCCCCCACCCTTGTAAGCACGACCCCGCCGCGCTCGTCTGGACAAACGACTTGGGTGGATGGGATTACTTCCGCTTCGATGGCAGAATAACCACAACGCCAAACGGCAAAGCAAAGACTTACGAAAAGTTGGTAGGAAGCTACGCAGCCACAGAGCCGTTCACCTACAACACCTTCGACCGAGGTACGACAGATTACTACGTTGAGCGGTCGCAGGACTACACCCTACGGAGTGGTTATGTAACTGAACTGGAAAAGCGGTTGATTTCAAACATAGCCAAAAGCCGCAACATTTACCTTTATTACCGAGGATGGAAGCCCGTTAATTTAAAGTCAGGCAGCGTGCCATTCGGCGAGAATTACAGCAAAGCGCAATTCGTAACAATAACCGTAACAGCGAGCAATGACGACTATTGAGGTAACTAACCAACGCGGGGAACTGGTTTATTTGGAACTCTATAAAAACGACCCGATAAACCTCAAATATCAATACAGCGATATTGAGGATATAACCAAAGCCACAAGCGCGTTCACGCAAACGTTCAAGATTCCCGCCACGTTGAGCAACCAAAGCGTATTCGGCGAGATTCACAACGCGAACGTATTTGCAGACAGCCCCGCAGTTACCAACCCGACCATTAACCCGAAGGTGAGAATGGCAGCGGTCATATCGGTAAATACGATACCGATAGTACGAGGGTATATTCAGCTAAAAGAGGTAACGCTATTAAATGACAACTACGAGTACACGGTGGCGTTTTTTGGCGAAAGCGGTGAGTTAGCCAAAGCAATAGGCGACCGTAAGTTGGCAGATTTAGACTGGTCAGGGTATGACCACGCGCTCAACTCGACTAACGTATTGAACTCATGGAGCGGCACTTTATTCGCAGGGGATGTAAGGTACGGAATGATTGACAAGGGGCTTCGCGCCTACTCACTCGTGCAGACTTCCGACCCATTGCGCGGTGGGGAGTTCACGCCCTTTTTATCGGTGTTTTCAATTTTGCGCTTGATCTTCAACGCGGCCGACCACGAGTTGGACACGTCGTTTTTCACCGAAGATATTTACACCCCGTGGTGGAACGGCGGGATGGCAATTCAAGACCAAAACCAAGTCAGCAAAAACACGTTCGTAGCCCTACGCAGCACGACGGATTTAAGCACACCCGGTCAAGGCACGGTAGTAACACAAGTCGAACCGCAAGTCGGAGCAGGCAACACCTACGATGAAACGGGCGGTATTATTAGCAACGGACACTTTCAACCCACGTATTCGGGTTACTTCAAGTTCAAGGTGTCAGCGAACGTAGGTCAAGACCAAGCCACCGATACGTACAGTTCACTACCCGAGGCAAAGATTGTCATCTTCACGGGGCTTGCTTCAAACCCCAATATAATTTGGCAGCAAGCGCAGTACACCGAACTACCCGCTTATGACAACGTCGGGTCGATTGTAACCAACGTGCAGTTGACTGACACCACACCGTATATTTGGTTAGAAGCGGGTCAGGTGTACCGATTGGGCGTTCAGAAGTACTCGCCTTATCAGTTCGGTTCAGGGAACTTCTTATACATAAGCGTCGCGGGCGGCACAATGGAAAGCGGAAGCGGGTGGGAGTTGCTACCCGATAACGTGCCGACCGACGGCATAACAGTCGATATGGGATTGAACGCGCCGGACATTAAGATATTGGACTATCTGAACGGGTTAAAACAAATGTTCAATTTAGTCTTCATTCCCGATAAAACTATCCCGAATAAGATAAAGGTAGAGCCGTGGAGCGATTACATGGCATCGGGTTCGACGATTGATTGGACGCACCTAATAGACAACACCGCAATAACCATAAAGCCAACCACGGACATACAAAAAAAGAAATACGAATGGAAGTACAGCGCGGGAAATGACATCCTAAACAAGGCGTACCAAGAGAACCAAAACCGCACGTTTGGACGGTTCAGAATCGAGGACGTAGGAAACGACTTCGCAACGGGTGAACAGAACATCGAGTGTATCTTCAAGGCATACCCAGTTAATCAAGTGCAGCAGCGCGTTTGGTTAATTCATAAAGGGGTAGATTCCGAGGGCAACGTGTTAAAGGAAACCAAAGTGCAGGTTGCGTATTGGGGCGGGCTTATGAATTACAGCTACGGAACAAACGTGGCGTTTACCTCGGCCAAATTTTACGACGACGCGACAAGCACCGTCATCAACACGCAAGTACCGTTTTTCGGGAACTACTCAACGCCCGTTCCGAACATCGGCGACAGCGACCTCAATTACATGGGGGATGTGCCCCTACATCAGATTATTGCCAACCCCGTAAACAACTTATATAACCAGTATTGGAGGCGGTTCATTAGTCAGTTCTACTCGGAGTATTCGCGAATCATGGATTGCCGAATAAAACTCGACAGCGTAGATATTGCGACCTTTAACTTCAATGACCGCATCTTCATAAGGGATAGTTACTGGCGTGTTTTGGAATTAAACTACATACCGAACGCGCCCGACCTCGCTCGCGTTAAGTTGATAAAGGACTTCTACGATACGCCGTCGTGTACCTACACTCCCGTTTTGGCGGGTATCAACAGCGTCATTTCGTGGGAGGATGCAGCAGGCAACCCCGTTTCACCTACGCAGGAATGTTGCGAAGAATACGGTTATGTGTGGTTGATAGATAGGGCAGAATGCGTAAGCCAAATAATTGACACGAACCCATACAACCCTATCGAAGACCCCGTAACACCGCCCAACAGCCCCGGAGGGGGGATAAGCGGCGGCAGCGGAACGCACTCCACAGGCATCGCGATTGGTTTCGGCGACGACGTAAACACGGGCGGTTCGACTTCCGGCATAATTGGAGGGCATAAAATCGAAGTGGAAAGCGGCGCAAGCAACGTCATTGCAGTAGGTAACAATATCAAGGTTGCCAAAAGCAACGGCGGTACAACACTTGCGGATAAAGATTTGCGCAGCGTTTACGCATACGGTGAAAACACCTACGCCTTTGAAAACGGAATACACAGGGGGGTAGGGTCGTTCCACGATTCAGTAACACCATACACAAAATTAGGGCAAAACCAAACGGGAGAAATAGCGTGGGTCTTTGAGGGCGGCTTCGATCAAGGCACGACGATTGAATTATTGCTCGGCGGTGTGGAGCGCAACCGATTGCAGATTCCAGACAATTCGTGTTTGATGCTGAACTTCGATGTGTTGTTCAATTACTTCGTAACCGTCGGAAGCACGCACACACCAACTGCGATGTACGCACGGACGTTTTTGGCAACGGTTCAAAACGTGGGTGGAGTTACTACGGTTCAGCCGGCGGGAGGGTTTAATCCAGTAGCGTCCGTAGGTGGCTTGGCAGGCGATATAAAGATGACACTCAACAACCTCGGCAACGGGTTATTCAACGTGCAATTAACGAGCGATATAAGCAACACCAATACGTGCCGGATAGTGTGTAAAGGCAGCTATACAATGTTGATAATATGAACCAGATAAAAGAAGCCTACGACGGCGAAAGCGTAATGACAGCGATAAGCTATTTAGTAAATAACCGCCACAAGTTGAAAAAACCGTGGTGGTTTAAGCCGTTGGATTACTTGTTGACCGCGTTATATCTTACAATATACGTCG
>Ga0208161_1000886_pt1 | contig 16613 bp, 32 predicted proteins | sample CB_VirMetaG_3_FD_184538 | JGI IMG/M metagenome (GOLD analysis project Ga0208161, IMG submission 184538) | Freshwater to marine saline gradient viral communities from Chesapeake Bay - CB_1508_1S Viral MetaG (SPAdes) (version 4) | ecosystem: Environmental > Aquatic > Marine > Coastal | place: USA...
CATAGCACTGCTCGCTGTGGTGGCTGGTACAGCGCAAGCGCAACAATGCGCGCCGCGAGCCGCGCTAGAGCAGGCCGTCAAAAACTACGGAGAAATGCAGATCGGCTTTGGCGTTGACGGTCAATCGGGCAGCTATGTGACTGTGTACGCCGCGCGGTCTGGCGCATGGACGTTTCTTATGACGCCAATGGGGAAACCGCAGTTCATCTGCATAATCGGGGTCGGCACTCAGTTTCAGCATACCAGCGGCGGGATCACTGGCGTCATGGCAGACAGGTCGGTCATCAATCTGTCTTACAAGGTGAGTGGCGAGTGGCAGATTGATTACATGAACGCCGCCGCCGGGGTGTGGCAGCGGGTGTCGCGCGGCCACGGATGGGAAGTAACGCACGCGCCAGACAGCGAAACGTGATGGACGGCGCAATCGACATCCGCCTCATTGTTACCCTGGCGGGCATTCTTGTGAGCGTGGCTGGCGCATCTGCGGTCGGCAAGATGCAGATCAAGTCCATCCTGTATCAGCTTAAAGACATTGAGTCCCGAATCCGCGACATCGACAGGCGGATTGACGTGCTGGACACAAAGTCCGAGAAGCAGGACCAGCGGCTTGATGTGCTGTCCTCAATGTCGTCCCCAGAAATCTTGCGGCGCGACCATATGCAGCTTGCCTCCGCGCTGGCCGACATAGACTACTTGAAGAAAGAAACGGAGCGGCTGCACAAGATTCACAACGGCGTGCATCCGCCCGTGTCAGACGTAAGGAAAGCCACATGATCCAAGCATTGATCGGCCCGGTTGCCGGGTTGCTCGATAAGTTCATCGAAGATAAGGACGCCAAAAACAAGCTGGCGCATGAGATCGCCACGATGGCAGAGAAGCAAGCGCATGAAGTTGCGCTGGCTCAGATTGAGGTAAACAAGGTCGAGGCTGGCTCAGATAGCTTCTTCAAATCTTCATGGCGGCCATTCATCGGATGGGTATGTGGCGTTGCCTTTGCGTATCACTTCGTCATTCAGCCGTTGCTTCTTTTCTGTGTTGTGACTTGGGGCTGGACGATCCCGGCGCTGCCCGAATTTGATATGACCAGCCTGTTGACAGTGCTTGGCGGGCTTCTTGGGCTTGGGTCGCTTCGCACGTTTGAAAAATACAAAGGCGTCAACAAATGATCGTGGATCGCCTAGAGAACATCATCGCGTCTCTTCGCAGAGAAGAGGGCTTTCGCTCGCACGCATACAAAGACCACCTTGGCTATGTAACCGTGGGCATTGGGCGCTGCATCGAAGAAGGCGTCGGCGTCGGCCTATCGCTTGAGGAAGCTGAGTATCTTCTGATGAACGATGTGCGGCGGTGCATTGACGAGCTTGGCAAAGCCCTGCCATGGGCATCCTCGCTGGACAATCAGCGCAAAGAGGTGCTGGTGGAACTTGCGTTCCAGATGGGCCTGCCAAACTTGTTGAAGTTTAAACGTATGCTGGCCGCAATGAAGGACGGTGAATTTGCAATGGCTGCCCAAGAGCTACTCGACAGCAAGTACGCGCGGCAGACGCCAGCGAGAGCGGAAAGATATGCCAAGCGAATTTGCGGGTAGAGGCAACCACCAGCGCGGCGCGATCAGCGAGGCGACATTGGCGCTGCACATGATACAGAAAGACTTCACTGTTTATGTGCCCGCGTTTCGCGCCACCTCCCCAATCGACTTAATATGCATCCACAACGACACGCAGGATGTGGTCTACCTCGACAGCAAGTCAGACAAGCAGCGAATTGTTAAAGGTCGAGCAAACCCATCGAGGATACACAGAGTGCGGACGCAAGCGCAGAAAAAATTGGGCGTTTACATCGCGTACGTGACCCGGCGCGGGGCTATAAGTTTCTCGCCCAAACTGCCTAAACACCTGAAAGATTTGATGGATGTTGATTTTTGAGATCGACTTTAGCGACGGATCGTCAGAGGCGATCCCAATCGCGAGCGACAAAGATTGGTCCGTCGATAGCGAGAGCGGCTATCTAATCATCGAGCGAGTTGATGGTGCGCGCATCATCGCTCCGCTCGTAAACATCATTGTGGCGAAGGTGACGAGGGATGGCAAAAAATAAAATAATTGGCGTGGCCGCGAGGCCAGAGCCGGTGAAGCATGTTACGTCAATCGGCTCTAGCTCTTTGACCCGCCCCAAAAACAAGGCGAAACGCCGCGCCTACAAGAAGTATCGCGGGCAGGGACGTTAGTGACTATTTGCTCGCCGCCCTTACGAATGTAAATATTAACTGGACAGGACTCTACTGTTTTAACCTTCATACGCCGCACATCCCTTCGCATTCTTCGTTAAACATATTGATCTGGCCTTCGTCCTCGACGGTGGTCAGGTCAACCTCGGAAAGGGGCTTGAGGGACCGGTGAACGAATAATTGGTCGTTGCCGCCCGACGAGCGGCTGTCTCGAATAGCCTCATCGACGGCAACGGCGTCAACCCAAGAGTCAGGATCGTTGTCCCGCATATCCCGCCACAGCGCGTCGTTGTGGTACGGGCAAAACGTGCAAGCTGATTTGGCGGGCAGTGGGTACCCATGCCTCTCCATCCAGCGCAAGCAATCGTTGCGGCTCATTCGTTTTTCAATAAGCGGCCAACGGTTTTCAATCCACCGCTCGCGGCTTGGCTTCATCCGCACAGCCTCATCAAGTGATATGCCTATCCAACACTCAACCGTTTGCGCAGGAATCCGTTGGCGCGGCTTGTAGCCCGCAAGCCGCCGCATCTCCCGGTTAAGCGGCATAATCTTAAATTCGCGGGTGCATTGTCGCCGCAATAATCCGCCGCCCGCATCGCCGCTAGTGAAGAACGGGGCCGAAACAAACCGGCCAGCGTTGGCCTCGCGAACCACAGTGTCCCGCAGCGATCCCTGCGTCACGATATGCACCGGAAACGGCAGCACGTTGTCCGACATCAGCCAGTTCAAGTGATCATAGACCGCCTTCGGTTCAGACTGTGTGTCGGCAAAAATGGCGCAATCGGGCATGTGTTCAAACTCGCCATGAGCGGCCATCAGCGCCATCGTGGTTGACTGCACACCAGCACCGAGAGAGAGAACGCGAAGCTGAGGCTCCATCACAGCACCCCCTCTAGTCTAAAGGCTTGAGCGTAAGCGTCTTAGCCCTGACTTTGCGAGCAGGCTTGGCCTCGACAATCTTTTGCGGTTGCGCTGCATACTTGCGCTCGCCCCAGATAACTTTATAAGCGGCATTGTTGGCAAGGCCATGCGCCTGTTCATGGCATCCCATGATCTCTTTGAGATTGCGCTCTGCCTCTTCAATCATATCCTCGGCATCACGCTTGCGCTGCTTGCCTGTCACCAGCATGGCTAGATAGTCATTCCCGCCCTCCAAAACAGACAGGTCAACGGATGGCGCACCGTCGTCAACGCGGCTGTAGGCGGTGTCGGCGTCTGCGCTACTGATCGGCGGGTAGAAGTCACAGTCTGTGACACGCCGTTTAAACTCAACCGATGCGTCGATGATCCGTTGCTGAACCGCAGGATCGCTGGCGTAGACATACAGCCTTAATTCAATGCCACGGTATAGAGTGGCAACAACTCCCCATGCGTGGCCAGTGCATGCCATCTGCGCCTGTAGTTGCAGCGGCCCGCGATGCGGCGGCGGCTCCATCTCTGGCAGCGCAGAAGTGACCTTGCTCTCAATGATGCCCAATCCATTGATCGCAATCTTCGGTGCGTTGACAGCGTAGATGCCGCGCTCCGTGTCAGTCGAAACGAAGCCAGACCCGCGCGCCTCGCCATCTAGGCTGCAAGCCAGCGGAGCCGACCTATGGAAAAAGGCTTCGTTAAACTCCGTTTTAACATGGGTCAGGGCGAGGCGCTCGGCTGCGAGGTTGATGATGATCGGTTCGAGCCGGTCGCCCCAGCCCGTTGCCTCGTTGCCCTGCCAGTCGTCGGGCTTTCCTTCGGCTGCCGCAATGGCCTTTGTCAGTGCGTCGTTCGGGGTTGACCACGGGTTGTAGCCCATGATGGTCGCAACCGTGCTGGCCGTCGCCATGTCGCTCGGCGTCAGTTTTCCTACCATTTTTTGTACCTCCTATATCCTGTAGATATATGACTTGCATCTTCCAGTCATCGTCCGTATATAAGCTATTCGACACATCCAGACAAGGACTTTGTGACATGACACGACGCATGACCCGCGCACTCTTTTCGATCCGACCCGAAACTATGGCTTTAATTGATGAGGCGTGGCCGACCTCCGCACATAGGAACCGATCCAGCTTCGTTGACGAAATCTTGGAGCGCGAAGTCAGCGCCTATCTACAGGAGCGCAAGCCGCGCATCGACAGGATGATCGAGGCCGCCAGAAATAATGGTTAATGGTCGCGCCAAGGGCGCGAGCTTCGAGCGCAGCATTGCCTCAGACCTTGAAGCAGAACTTGGGATCAAGTTTAAACGCGACCTAGACCAGTACAGGGAGCGCGACCGAGGCGACCTGATCCCGGTGAGTTGCGACAACTGGCCGTTTCTCGTCGAGTGCAAACGATACGCCGGGACCGGCGTGGCACCGCCGCAGTGGTGGGATCAAGCCTGCACCTCGGCCAGCAAGGCAGGGCTGATGCCGTGTTTGATCTACAAGTTCGACAGGCGACCCATTGTGGCCCGCGTTCCGGTGCAGGCCATGGTCCGAATGGCTGACGGCAAAGAGACATATGACTGGCAGTATTATTGTGAATTGACGTTCGCGGCGTTCTGCATGATTGCGCGCGAACTTCTAGCCCCATCCCCCGCAATGACGCGGGCGGATCAACCGAAGAAGGAAAACTAACTATGGCACTAGGTATCGTAGACAATGGTGGCAATGGCAGCGGTAGCGGTGGTGGCAACTTCACGCCAATCGTGAAGTGGGATGCGAAGGCAGGCGACTTCATCGTGCGGCACAGGGAACAAACGGCTGCGGGCGAGTGGGAGAACGACGACGTAGATGTACAGATGCCGGTTAAACTTATTGCTGATTTAGAGAATGTCGAGGTTGGCTGGGTGGCGTATGTGCCCACACCGAGTTTTGTGATGACCAAGATTGGCGGCGCGATGCCAGCCAAGCCGACCGAAGACCACAAGATGGGCTTCCGCGTCCGTCTATACAACGACGAACTAGGGTTGCGCGAACTTTCGTCCGCTGCAAAAACTGTCGTTCGTGCGCTGGATGAACTCCACGATCAATACGTTGCGGAAGCACCGGCCAACGAAGGAAAGCTGCCGGTCGTCGAAATCAAGGGAGGCAAGAAGATTAAGGTCAACACGCCCGGTGGCGAGTTGTCCTTTAAGGTCCCAGACTGGTCTATCGTTGGATGGACCGACCGGCCCAAACAAATGGATGGCGACAGCGAAGGCAACGCGCCAGAAACGAAGAAGGCGGAAGTTTCCGTGGATACCGGCGACATTTTTTAAGTCTTGCGGGGGCGGCTGCGGTCGCCCCCGTTTCTACAGGAAGGTTTAAACAATGACTAACATCGCGGCGTATGCTCGCACGGTAGCGACAGCATACCTAGGAGAACCGAATCCCAAGTATTCCAACAGCAGGGAATTACGCTGGGGCACCAACGGCAGCATGTCGCTCGACCTTGCCACCGGGACTTGGTATTCGTTCGAGGACCAGGAAGGCGGCGGCGTTGTTGACCTTGTGCGCCGCCACGAGGGGGCCGGGCTGAAGTCGATCCCCGAGCTGCTAGAGAAGAAGTTTGGCATCGCGCGAAAGGATCAGGGCAGACTTGAGCCGCGCGAGTGGCGAGAGGCCATCTATCCCTACGTTAACGAATCTGGCGAGATTGTGGCAGAGGTCGAGCGCCGCGTGGACAGGGACGGCGGCAAAAGATTCCTGCAATACCGATACGAGGCGGGCCGACGGGTGGCGGGTATCAATGGTATCGAGATGCCGCTGTACAGGCTGCCGGACTTACTGGCCCGGCCCGACGAGCCTGTCTTCGTCGTTGAGGGAGAGAAGTGCGTCCATGCGTTAAGCAGGCTGGGCCTGTTGGCGACAACCGCGAGCCAGGGTTGCAACGGTTGGCGGCCACACCACGCAAAGCATTTAAACGGGCGCAATGTCGTCGTGCTGCCCGACAATGACGAGGCAGGCGAGAAGTACGCCAACGCCGTCATCGCCTCGCTGGACAAGTCAACGACCCAGATCAAGATTGCCCACTTGCCCGACCTAGAAGAAAAGCAGGATGTCGTTGATTTTCTAAAGAGCGGAAAAACTGTCGAGGATTTGCTAGAGATAGTGCGCGCCGCCCCTGTCGTTTTTGGAGATTCAGAGAATTTTGACGCCGCGCCTAGCCCTGACCATGCTGAAACTGAGGTTGGGGACGTGCTGGCCGACACGTTTGAGGTGCTGGACATTCGCGCAGTACGTGCAAAGCCTCCAGTCGAATGGCTGGTGGACGGGGTGCTACCCGACGCGGAATTTTCGGTGCTTTATGGCCCGCCGGGGGCGGGTAAATCCTTCGCGGCCCTCGATATCGCGCTTCACGTCGCGGCGGGGCGCGCGTGGCATGGCAAGGCGACAAAACAAGGCGCGGTGCTGTACATCGCAGGCGAAGGCGTCGGCGGCATGGGCCAGCGCGTGAAGGCGTGGCAACTTGCCAACGCGGTGAAAGGCAACCCGCCATTCTTCGTAGTGCCGCAGTCGGTGGCGATGGTCGATGGCGAGCAACTGGCCAAACTGATCGCAACAATTGATAGTCTCGCCGCGCCCCTGTCGTTGGTGGTAATCGACACGGTGGCCCGGTCGCTCGTAGGCGAGGATGAGAATGACGCCAAGGCCATGGGCGTTTTCGTTGAAGCGGCGGAAACCGTGAAGCGACACTGCCGCGCGGCGGTCCTGGGCATACACCATAGCGGGAAAGACGTGGCGCGAGGATTGCGCGGGTCTTCGTCGCTATTGGCTGGTGTTTATGCATCTATCAAAACAGAGCGCAGCGGCGACTTGCTCACGCTGAAAGTCGAGAAACAGAAGGACGCAGAACAAGGTGAACCTATTTCGTTTGAGTTGGCGACGGTCGCAATCGTCGGCGGGTCGTCCCTCGTATTGCGCCCTGCGCGCGATGCCGCAACGCCGGGCGGGCGCGAAAATCCGAAGGGCACGGCGGGCCTTGTCCTGGACGTATTGCGGGAACTCGGCGCATTTGACGAACGATTCGCGCACGGCCAACGCCCGCATATTGAGGAATGGGTGGCCGCATGTCGCGAGCGGTACCCAGACCACAAGGCATCAACGCTATCGTCGGCGCGTCAGCGCCTTGTGGATCGGGGATTCGTTTTTATTTCCGCTGAGAAACGATGCTATTTAGGCGAGGGCCGCATACGCAAAGAAGAACAACGCGAAGAAGGCTAGAACGGCGAGGGTGTTGGCGAAGATTTGCATGACAAGCCCATCCTATGCTTTGGTTTCGTCGAAGTGCGGCGCGAGGCTGGCTAGGTATTCTTCCGCTGTCGCGAACTCATCGGGCGGGGGGTTGCGCATGTCGAGCGCGATCTCGTAATCGCACACCATGTAGATGCCGTCGAGCAAGGCGAGCAGGAACCCGCCGTTGATGTTAAGTGCGCGCTTCGCCTTCGCGTAACTGTCAAAGTACTCCATGGCCTAGCTATCCTCCTCTTCTACTGCTTGCGTCGATCTTCATTTTGCTGTCTTTTTAGGTGACGGCCCATAGGACCACGGCCACAAGGTAAATCGCCCCCAGCATGCAGCCGAGGGCAATCAGGTCTAAGATAACGGCGCGAATCATGATCAACTTTTGCATTTGCTTTCCCTCTCTTTGACCGGCCATAAACAGCCGAGAAACGGCACCCCGTAGGATGCCGAGACTGGGCAGCTCACTCTTCGCGGTTGTCTAGTTCATCTTTCAGGGATTTGACGACACTCGCGCAGACTTCCATTGCCTCCATGAACCAACCTTGCGCGATTGCGTCTGAGATATCATCGCACGGCCCATATTCGCTTGTGGCCTCGTTTACATAGTCTTCGCGTTCTAGGTTTGAGGACAGCCACGCGTGGCGGTCGCGGCGATAGACGCTGACCATGCCGTCTACGGTTTCGAACATATCGTCGGGATCGGCGTTGTCGTATGCGATGGCATGTAGTGCCGAGTAAATCATGTCGTATTTGTGATCGTCGGGCGGCATCCCGCCGTGGGCCGAGTAGATCATGCCCGTGATCCATCCGTCGTCGGCGGTTGAGTGATAATAGGGCTCTCCGTTGGCGCATTTTTTACGAACGAATGTTGCGAGTGCTTCAGTTGCTAGTTCCTGGATAGTCATTGTGTGCCCCACTACGCCACCTGCTGCATTTGTTCGACCTCAACAATATCGCGCATCGCAACCGCGACAATTTGCTCGCAGCCGTCGCGAGATAACGCGATTTTCAAACGCTCGCCTGCTGCTGGGTAGACCTCATCCCGCGCAACGCCCGTCAGGAACCAGCCACCGCTCGTACTGATCAGCGTGATTTTGGTAGAAATCGCGGCGTGGTTGTAGCTATTAGACCCCGGGCCGCCAGGCACGAAGGTTATCTCCGCGCCGAGCCGGTTCTTCTTAGAGACCCCCAGGCTGTCTAGACGTGCCTCAACTTTGTCAACGACGGCGCGAACGGCGCCATACGTTGTAAGCGTGAACGAACGCGCGCGGCCATTGACGGACAGCAACGCAGCCTCGACCCGTTGAGCGTAGCCCGCGTCCCAGAATTCAGGTGTGGCGTAAACTTTTTCCGTTGCGGTAGTTTTCACTGGGATTTTCATGCCGCGTCCTCCTGGCCGACGACGCCCTCAGCGATCAGGACATGAACGCCCTGACCGTGGTGCGGTTCCTGCCACACCTCGAAAAGGTCGCGGCCCGTAGTCTCGCAATGGCGCAGCGTTACGCTAACTGCGCCCGCCCATGATGCCGCGCGGACCTCAAGGCCCGTCGATTTATGGCCCCTCGCGGTCGCTACGGTTTTGCGGGCTGATGTTGGGATTGATGCGTAAAAGTGTGACATTGGCTTTCCTTCCTGTTGTCGGTCGTGATTGACCGGGAACCGGCCCGCCGTAGCGGGCCGGAACCGGGGCAATCGTTAGGAAACGGCCATTTCCCCGTGCGCCGGGCAAAGCGGCGCGCCCATGGCGTCTAGCCATTTGGCGGTCGTCCTAACCGTGTAACCACATGTCGAGCACTGGCATTTGACCAAGCGCGTCGTCTGTTTTTTGCGCTGACTTGCGTCTAACCGCGCATGCGGATAATTGCCAGCCCTTGCAAGGATCGGCCCGATCATTTGTTTAAACGCTTCGCCCGCGACCGTCGCGGTCATTGGTCCCTCAAGGCCCAAGGCGACGGCAACCCGGCGAAAAGCTGGGCCATGGCCAGCGTCGGTGCCCGCGGCGGCGTGAACCATTTCATGCGCCAGAACGGCGGCGACGTTTACCGGGTCGTCTTGGGTAGGAGAAACGAATATTTCAGTGGTGCCGTCCGCGCTGGCGGCGGGCGACCAGCACTGGCCAATGGTGCGCCGATTGCGCGCCAAGCCGCCGGTCGAGGGAAAAGAGCAGGACACGCGATACTTGGGCAACGGCGCGTCGAGGGCAGCAAACTTAGGCTCCATTGCACGGGCTACGTTGCGTAGCCATTGTTCGCGGGTGTGCTGTGTGTTGGTCATTGTGTGTTTCCCTTCCCGTGTTTCAGTGTCACGGAAGATATACGAACGATATAAACAGTGTCAAGCCCCGGCCAGCACTTTTTTATGACGCCGAGATATCTACTATATATAATGAGTGACACGTTCGCAGGTACGCAAAGGGTGCGAACCGTTTTGCGTACCTGTTTTTGCGTTGCGTACGCACGTTCGCGAACGCGTACGCAGTTTTGGAGGCGCGAAAGGCGCGGAAATGCTAGGGTTTTGAGGTGGTTCGCGAACGTGTACGCAAGTGCGAACCGAAACGGTCGGCAGGTACGCAAACGCACCCCCCCCTATAGGGGGGGGTGCGTACGTACCGGACCACGTATCTGCTATAGAAAATAGGAGGTCGATTTGAGCCATAAAAAAGTCCGGGCGAAGAAACCCGACAGGTCTATGAGCCGGGTCACGCAGTACGCCAGCCCTTCATTATGGGACAAGGTCCAAAGCGCGGTTTTGGAGTTTGACAAGGCCGCGACGGTGTATGAGGAGCGCTGGGGTCGCGACCGGCTGGCCGATCTTGCTGGCCCCGAATTGCGTGAACGGTTCTATCAACAGATATACAGAATGAACCAAGCGATCAGCGCGGTCGACTGGCGCGAAGTGAAGCATCAGTGCGCGGTCACGTTGCGCGGATATGCTGCGTTGGAAACTGCCGCGCTTGAGGCTGGTCACGAACCGCTACAAGGCCGGTTCTGGGACGCCCCAATGGCCGATGGGCGCGTTCTCTGCGTCTGCCCAGATCACCACGAAGCCGGGAAAGTGGCGCGCCAGAGAAAGGGCGAAAACGTGCTAGTGTATAGCGTAGAGGAGGTCGCCAACATTCTGGCGACTAGTGAGGCCGCCGAGGCGGTCAATGCAGTGAAGGCCCGGTTCCCCGGCGCGACTTTCACCGGGTCGCGAAAGGCTGAGATATATGATGATGACATCCCCTTCTGAGCCCGAAATAAGGCGCGCTTGGTCGATCCTACCCGTCCGGGCACTGCTAGACCGGAAAATGAACGAGCCGCAACTGAGGGCGCTTGCTGCGCTTTGTATCTATACGAACAGCTTCGGGGTTTGCTACCCGGCGCTTAGAACCCTTGCGGCCATCCTGGGCAAGGACTTGGCGAGCGTTTCGCGGATCATCTCAAGACTTGAAAAGCGCGGCTACGTCCGCAAGCTGAGGGCTCAAGACTACCAGCACAAGCAATTTGGCAACGCCAACCGCTATCAGGTTCTTTACGAACCCGACGCCCCCTTGCCAGGCTGGGAAGAAGTGCAAACCGCCGCCCTCCTAATTGCGCCGGATGACCAACAAAAAGAAGTAGGGGGTCTGGGGGGTGAGAAGCAATCTCTCACACACGCGATTTCCCTCGCTTCGGCCTATGCGACCGCTGTCGAGCGCACCACCGGCCAGTTTAAACGTGCCGATCAAGAGCTAGGCGCGGCTAACCGATTGGCGAATAAAGGCTTTTCGGCGCAGCAAGTACAGCAAGCAACGCAAGAAGTCGCCCGTGCCGCCTTGGCAAGGCGGGCCGGTGTTCCGGCATTAGCCGACGTGGAGCGGCACCTGATGGTTGAAACCACCCCATCCTAAAAACCCCAGAAATCCGTGCATTTGTCATAATATATATTATGCGACACCCGCTATTGGTGTGTTTAGGGCTGTAGGGATGCCCGGCCTGGTTTAAACAGGGCACCCCTTGCCCCCCGCCCCCTCGCTACTATCGAGGGGGGTGTCGCTCAAAATTTTCCTGCAAATCTGGATTTTCGACATTTACCGGCGTTGCGTTTTTTAGGTGACAGTGACACGCCAGATATACGATAGTGTGTAACTCAGACAGGAGGGTTTCATGGAACAGATAGAATGCCCGGCTTGTGCCGGTGAGGGTGTGCTTAGGCTGGACCGCAGCGTTCGCAGCTTTTCGCACGGCGGCTATATTCAGGAGGAGATCGTTGGCTGCCCGTCTTGCGACGGGTTTGGTGTTATGGAGGTAGAGGAAGATGACGACGCTTGATGCAAAAGAGGGGGACCGCGCCGCCCTGGCGGAAGCGCAGCAGGGGGCGAGTATCTTTGATAAGTGCAACGAGCGGATAGCACGGATGGACGGCTGCTCCGCGCGGCGGTTCTGGGGCCAGTGGAAGAAGCCTCTGCTGGCGATGGCTCGGGCGCATCAGAGCAAGGTGCGTGAGGAATGATAGACCCCTCGCCAAGTTTGGGGGTGCGGAACATGAGTGACGTGATGGATGGCAACTGGTGGGCAGTTGTTGGCATCGTGGCGGGCCTTGTGATTTGGGCCTTCGTGTGTTGGGCAGCGTTGGAGTGGTTAGAAATATCGGACGGGGATAGGTCGTGAAGGGACGGTTGAGCGAATGGGCGATCACCAAACCAGTAGCAGTCCAATGAAAGGAGAGATCGATGACCCGAATGACTGACGGAGCGCAAGACTGGGTTGTCACGCAGCGCGAAAACAATTGGAGAAAGCTGACGCTGCGGCACCAAACAATAACACTCCAAAACCTACGTTGGTGGCAGTTCTGGCGTCCGAAGTTTCAGACGTTTCGCCTGAACCTGTCTATGGAGGTGCAGGGGACTATCAACGTGTCAACGCTTCAGGTTGAACTAACACCGGAGAAAGGCCATGAATAAAACCCTATGGGATTGGTACTACGCCGAGACCAAAGATGAACAGAAGGCGCTAGAGGCTGCTAAACAGGCACCGTCAGAGTTCTTCGCTGAGCATGGTTCGCACATAGAGCCACAAGACAGGCTAACCATTGAATGCCGCGCCTACCACGCCGCCATGACCGAGGGCATGGTGTTGGTGAGCCGGGAGGATGCGGAGTGAGTCTACGAGAAACGCTTAGAACGCCACGCTCTAGCGTGGACAAGGGTGGGGCAAGCGACAAGCACACGCGAGCCTTTGCCTTGTGGGAGACTAGTAGCTTTGGGATGGGCTTGCGCCCGCACAGGCAATGCCAATGGCGCGAAGGCTGTGGCGAGCGGGCCATCCGGGGTAGCTATTGCGAGCTGCATGGCGGGCTTATTTATGCAGGGAAGGTGATGATAGACGATGAATAGGACGGAATGCCTTGAGGCTGCGGCTGGCGCGGTTGCTGACCGGGAGGGCAAGTATGGGACGCCGTTGGAGAACCACACCCGCACGGCTGCCATGTGGAGCGTCATTCTTGGAGTTGAGGTAACGGCGGCTCAGGTGTGCATGTGCAACGCGGCGCAGAAGCTTTCTAGGTTGTGCTGCGATCCGGCGCACATGGATAGCTGGGTGGATGTGGCGGGGTTTGCTGCCAACGGCGCGGAGGTTGTTGGTGGAAAATAAACCGCTAACGGTTCGGCAGGCTCGCGCGGCTCTTGCTTCGCAGGATGAGGACCGCAAGCAGGCGGTCGTGCAGGAACTTGAGGCTTTGGCCTCCAGCGAAATAACGGATGTGTTGTCTTGGGACGAAATGGGTCAGGTGCAAATTCGTGCATCTAATGAGTTAAGCCCGAGAGCGCGGCGTACCATTAAGAAGGTCAAGGTTACGCAGACGCAGGATGGCGCTAACATTGAGGTCGAGATGCACGACAAGCTGACGGCGCTTCGCTTGCTGGCGAAGCACCGTGGCCTGCTTGAGCCGAATAGCGATGAGATGCGACCCAGCATGATCGGGATTAACGTGACTGGTCCCAAGACGACGACTTACGAAGTCAAGGATGACGACGATGAGGATGATTCCTGACTTGGTGCTTTTTGCGGTAGCCGCAGCGGCGCTATACGAGATTTTTTTTCTGTGAGGAAGCCATGACAAATAACGGAAAGCATTTTGAGGAAAACCTTGAGCGTTCGGTAAAGGCCGCTCAACAGATCAGCGACTACTGGCGTGAGCGCGGTTATGACGTTGGCGCTCACGTTGACCAAAACGGGCGGATTATCACGAACCTGTGTAACGGTCTGCCTAAGGGTGCGCGTAGTTCTGTGGTGGGGTGGTCCCGTGGTTGACTTGGAGGTCATCGAGGGCGGCAGCCCGCGTTTTATCAGGTACTACGACAATCACGTTACCTGTGATTTTTGTGGCCAGCAGACGCGCGGACGACTGTACGAATATAGCGTGGATGTCGTCTGTGGCTCTTGTGGCGAGGCAATCGTTACGGTTAGAACGCCGGATGACGTTGCCTAGTGGCTAGATCGGAACGAGCCAAGGACCGCAGTCCCAGAAGGCGCAGGACGCGGGATGCGTCGGCGCTGACAGGGCTGAATCTTGACTTTAGTGAAAGCCCGACAGTCTGGCGCTTTCTGAACGACGACAGCTTTGTGCGCGGTCTGATGGGGCCGGTTGGGTCAGGCAAGACGTATGCCTGCCTAGCTGAAGTCATGCTGCGGGCCGTCAAGCAGCCGCCCTCTCCGATTGACAATGTGCGCCATTCACGATTTGCGGTAATTCGTAACAGTTACCCGGAATTGCGGACCACGACGCTCAAGACTTGGCAGGAGATATTTCCCGAGAATGTCTGGGGCTCGATGCGTTGGTCGCCGCCGATTACCCACCATATCAAGCTGCCACCGCGCGGAGAAACGCCCGGTGTGGACTGCGAGGTTATCTTTCTGGCGCTTGACCAGCCACGGGATGTTCGGAAGCTGCTTTCGCTAGAACTGACGGGTGGCTTTGTCGATGAGGCGCGGGAGTTGCCGAAGGCTGTTGTTGACGGCCTGACTTCCCGCGTGGGCCGCTATCCCACAAAGCAGCACGGCGGTTGCCCGTGGCGCGGCGTGTGGATGTCTACGAACCCCATGGATTCGGACCATTGGTGGCATGGGTTGGCTGAGAAGAACCCGATTAGGGGTCGCTACCCGTGGAAGTTCTACAAGCAGCCGGGTGGCGTATTGGACGCGACCAAGGAGCATGAAGGCGCAATCTTTGCGGCCAACAATTTCTGGCGCATGAACCCTGACGCGGAAAACGTCAACAATTTGCCGGTTGGGTATTACGAACAGCAGTTAGCCGGTAAGACGATTGACTGGATCAACTGCTACGCCGGGGCGAAGTATGTCTATGTGCAGGACGGCAAGCCTGTATGGCATGAATACAGCGACAGCCTTATGGCGGCTGACATTGAGGTTGAGAAGGAGCGCCCGCTACACATTGGCCTGGACTTTGGCCTGACCCCGGCAGCGGTGTTCGGGCAGCGCATGGCAAATGGCCGCTGGCATATCGTGCATGAGCTTGTCGCCTTCGACATGGGCCTTGAGAGGTTTGCGCTGAACCTCAAGTCCGACATAGAGACAAAGTTTGTCGATCAATTTAAACGCAACGATATCTTTATCTGGGGCGATCCGGCTGGTGGCAAGCGCGACGAAATCTTTGAGGTCACGGCATTCGACCACTTGCGGACGCATGGCTTTAACGCGCGGCCTACTCAAAGCAACGACTTCATGGTGCGCCGTGAGGCTGGGGCGATGCCGATGAACCGGCTTATCGACGGGAGGCCGGGATTGCTGGTATCCAAGGATTGCGCCCGGATTAGGAAGTCTCTGAGCGGCGGTTATCACTTTAAGCGTGTCGCCATGGGCGGCGGGCAGGAGCGGTTCCGAGACATGCCAAGCAAGAACGAGCATTCCCACGTTGGGGACGCATACGGATACCTGATGCTCGGGGGCGGGGAGCATCGAGCCTTGACCCGCAATCCCAACGGAAAGCCTCTGTTTAAGCAACTTCGGGCCAACACGGATTTCGACATTTTTGCATAAAAAACGGGGCGCTCAGGAAGGGAAGCGCCCCGTTACTACAGGAGGGTCTAAGTGGAAGAGCTTAGACCCCCAAAAATACCACCTTTCACGCACGGGGTACAACCCCTATAGGCTCTGCAATGATCCCAATTACCGCTAATTCCGGGGTGACGGTCGTGCCCTTCCACTGGGGCCATGTGGCTATGATGGATTTGCGCTGGTTTGAGCGTAATTACTTTAGATGCCTGCCTGACTACAAGCAGAGATTGCAGCAGTATAGCCAATACCCGCATTGCTATAGCGCCCTTTATCGCGGCAAGATTGCTTGTTGCTGGGGCGTTCTTCCCGTCTGGGGTGGGGTGGCCGAGGCGTGGCTACTAACCAGCGATATCGTAAGTATTGCTCCTGTATCGCTAACGCGCGGAGCGATGCGTTACTTCGATACGATAGTAGACCAGATGCGTCTATTTAGATTGCAGATAGTAGTCGATAGTCGCAACACGCTTGCTATTAGGTGGGCCGAAGTATTACATTTTGTTCGCGAAGGTACACTCAAGTCGTTTGGGCCTGATGGTGCCGATTACTACATGTACGCGAGGATCACAGATGGGTGGCATCCTAGGCAAGCCAAAGGCTCCGACCCCGGAACAGATTGCGCCTGAAACTACCGAGGCGCAGCGCCGCGCTGAAGAGCGGGCGGCAGAGGAAGAACGCCGCCTTCAGGCGCAGACCGCTTCCCGTCGCCGCGCGATGCGGTATGGCGGCACCCGTTCCCTGCTTTCGCAAGAGCGTGAAAACGCAGAACTGGGCGTTACCTCAACTTTGGGGCCGGGTTAATGGTTGGCGCACCCGGCGTAGCCGCTCCGTCCGTCGCAGACATTCAGCTTGGGCCGGGGCTTGGGGCACGCGGCTCTGTCACGGCTACTGGCGGATACCAGCCCGCGGCCTCTTCTATTAGCCCGCAGGAAAGAGCCGCCGCTGTACTTACCGGACGTGCGCCACCCGCACAGCCGCCTGTAGAGCCGCCAATCTCAGGCTCGATTGTTTCGCCGCCACCTATCTCGCCGCCATTCCTCGACCCCGTGATGGATATGGTGTCGCCATCGCTTCCGCCGCCGCCGCCGCCTGAGCCACCGGGCGCTGCCGTATCGGCGCGTGCCAGAGAGCTTAAATACGGCAGCCGTGCGGAGCGCGAACGTGCTGC
>Ga0208161_1000888_pt1 | contig 16587 bp, 8 predicted proteins | sample CB_VirMetaG_3_FD_184538 | JGI IMG/M metagenome (GOLD analysis project Ga0208161, IMG submission 184538) | Freshwater to marine saline gradient viral communities from Chesapeake Bay - CB_1508_1S Viral MetaG (SPAdes) (version 4) | ecosystem: Environmental > Aquatic > Marine > Coastal | place: USA...
ACGTCTGGCGGTATCCGGGGTTGACGAGAACGGGGAGTTCTTCCAGTTTGGCCCTCAGTTCCAGGCTACAACTTCCAGGTTCTATCAGCAACCTGACCCCGTGGTCAATCGCCCTAATCAGCAAATCCCCGGCTATCAATCTATCGCTGAGCTACCTGGCCAAGTCTCCGTATTCTATACGGATAATATCTCGTCCCTGTTTAACTCCGAAACCCAAACCTTCCCGCTAACCCGTTCTGGAATGGCGATACCGCCAGAGCTCCTACTGGCGGACTCAATGTTCGTTCAGTTTAACGGTAATGTACTGGTTCCCGGCGTTGACTATACTGTGAGCGAAAGTTCCATCACCTTTACATCAGCCCCGAGATACGGCGTCGATTGCCAAATCCGGGTTATCTCCAGTGGAGACAATCAAAAGACCCTTGTATCGTACTCGCACGTTTTCGTGGAGCCCCAAGATGGCACCAGAACAGTGTTTACAGTTAACGACTCCAGCCTAGTGAGTCTCTATTGCGAGAGACATAATACATTCGTCTTTGTTAACGGTGTGGAGCTAGAGTCCTGCAACAAGTATTTCGTCACCCGTCTCAACTCTACCACTATTCAGTTCACCTTTACTGAAGCTCCCGCCCCAGACGCAGTCATCGACGCTCGCACCTTCACCACTGGTGATTACTGGGCCAAGCGGGGATGTAGCCCCGTAGCAGTCTACGATCTGGATAAACTGGATTCCCAGTTTAACGGAGCTACTAAGGACTTTACGCTGGCTTACAACGGAGTTGAAATCAATCCGCTGGTTGCGACTCCTTTCAATCTCATTGTTGGCTTGAATAGCAAAGTCTTGGTACCTGGGGTGGACTACACGGTGGACAAGTTCAAGGTAATCTTTACCGAAGCTCCTGCCGCCGGATCTGCTGCGGTTCTCCGCATCATTACCAACGCCGAATCACTTTCGTGCCCCAATCTGCTAGGTTCCGTCAACGGGTTCCTGCGGTGGGGTCCAAGTGTGGTCCTTGACCTGGCAACTACCTCAGACTCGTTTGACTTTGACTCCATCACTTGAGCCAAGCGGGTAAAACTAGCCAAATCCCAACCACTCGTTTAGATACTCTCTCTGTAAATAAATGACAGAAGCAACACCCGTCCAACTACTCCGGTCTTCTGCTTACAACAGAAGGCCGACTGCCGAGGGACTTCTTTCCGGTCAACCTGCGGTGAACATTAACGCCCAACAGCCGGGTCTTTTCTTTGCAGATGACTCGGGCACGTCCCTGTTTAAGGTGGGCCCGTGCTCAATCGGTCTAACCCCTCCTAACAACGGTGCGGTGCTGCCAGGTGCCCTGGGGAATTGCGTGGGAGAGCTTTGGTTAGACTTGAATGACACTCCCACTCGCCCTGGACCTGCGCTCCGGGTTTGGGATGGTACAGACTGGATTGACTGTATGCCCTCCCGTATCGGTGGTGCCCTCGTGTCGGATGTAGAACCACCCCTCGACGTGTATCCAGAAGGTACAATGTGGTGGGACTCCAACTCAGGCCTTATGTATGTAGTCTACGATGACGGTCTGAGTAAGCAGTGGACTCAGATTTCCTCCGCTACGGTTCTTCCTCAGACACCTTAATTACTTCTACCGGGGACCGCAAGGTCCCTTTTCTATTACCGGGTAAAAACCTTTATCGAGACCCGTGCTATAGATGTCCGACCCTTTCTTCTATCCTGCTGCGGACGAACCGTACATAGAAGCAACGATGGGCTGCGTCTTGGTGGGGGAAAATCTTCAAGTTTGTAACGAAACACTCTGCCGCACGCCGGCAGCAGTCCCTGTTCCCTTGAAGCTTTTAACTAACAGGGGAGACCTAGTAACCTCAAACGCTGCTGGTGAGCCCAAGACTTTGGCTTTGGGCAAGGAAGACCAGTACCTTTCTTCTACCTTTTTGACCCCGGTGGGGTTAGAGTGGAGCTATCTCCCTTGCCACAGGGAGTTGGTTTCCGGGGATCAATTTAGCTCCAAGGGAGACCTCCTCATTGGAAATGGTGTCACCGGTCCACTCGAAGTAACAGCGACGGCTCTTCCTGTTGGACAGGACCGTCAATTCTTGACCGTAGACTCTTCCTCAGAGACCGGACTGTCTTGGACCACAAACCCATACTACATAGACTACGGCGGCAAAGGCAGGCTGCTGGCCTCAGATAGTAACTGTTGCACTGTAAGAGTGTCAGGTGTTGACGGTAACGTTTTGGTTTACTGCAACAGCGCTTTCTCGGGGTGGACCGGCACCGACTCCACAGCCAACTTCCTTCCTCAGGCAGGATTCCAAAAAGGAAACTTGGCTATCGGGTCTGGCATTGACACTTCTGATAAGTCCCCCACCGGACCCGACGGTTATGCCCTAAGAGTAGACATCAATGGTCCCTCAGGGATTGGGTGGAAGGATATTTCGTCCTACCCGACCACAGCAACGTTTGGGTGCATACGCTGCTGTACAACTTACGACCAAGGGAACCCCACCTGTATTTGCTTGGATCAAATACCAGGGTCTTCTTTCCCTGGCGGGTCTCAAGTGTTTGCTGTAATAAACTTCACGGTTTTTGATAATTACAACGAAGGTATTCAAAACGGATACATTTACATGTGTCAAGGTAACTCCCAGAGCGCTAAGATACCTTACGATAACTTTGAAAACCCTGCAACTAACGCTTGCCTTTACACTATCTCTTACATTCTACCGACCTGGGACTCCGCCTGCCCTCTCACCTTAGTTTACGAATCAATCTGTCGGGGTGCGTTAATACCTCGTGAAGTCATTTTCTGTGCCCAGCAAACAAATGCCTTCGTGCTCCAGGGCGGGTAAAAACACTCTATGAAGGTTTGCGGTAATGCCTAATAACAATCTCCCGCGAGTGTCTAACGATTCGACACAGGAAGTGCCGAACGGCCCTTTTTATTCAGCGAATTCAGGCAAACCATATCTGGAAGGACCTTATTCACCGATTCTTATTGGTGAAGGTATCGAAGTCTGCGGGGACTATCTCATATCGCCAACGGGAGAAGTTCCAATTCCGATTGGGTATTTATCTTCAATAGGGGCACTGGTGTCTGCCACTGCGCCAGCAATACCCTACACAATTCCAATTGGGAACCCAGGCCAGTACCTGAAGGTAGACCTCAGTGAGCCTGCGGGAATCAAATGGGCAGATGCTCCGGTGGCCGTAGGGTGTGTCTCTTGCTCTGAGTTCACAGCAAAAGGCGACATTCTATCTGCCAGCGCTCCTTCTACCCCCGCCGCACTGCCCGTGGGTCCAGATGGGCACTACCTCTCAGCAAATCAAGCTACCGAGACCGGACTGGAATGGGTGAAGACTGGTTACCCCAGATTCACTCAGAAAGGCCAAGTCATAGCATCTTGTGCTGCTGACTGTGCTTTAACCGTAGACGGTGTAGACGGAGACATACTTTACTACAGTGATAGTTGCCCCACAGGTTGGCATGGGACTAACGCAACCGCTCTGTTTGTCCCTCAACAAGGATTCCAGAAAGGGTCTCTTGTTGTTGGGTGCGCTCAAGACGACAGTGATAAACTAGCGGTCGGTTTTGACGGACAATACCTCGTAGCAGACTCCACTTGTGCCTTGGGCGTAAAGTGGGACACCTTTACACAAAATGCCAAGCAGACACAGGGAGCTTGCTATTGTACAACCAGTCAGCAAATAGCCCAACCCTTTAATTTGCTTGGTGGTTACGAGTTTCCTGCTAACTGTAAGGTCTTCGTGTCCGTTACAGGTTCCTGGTGTGCTGATGGAGGCCGTAGTGGCTTCCTATGTCTACAAAACGGCGACAACTGCAGCGCCGCCATGCAGTTTAACAACACTCACGCAGAGGATGCTCGTTACCTCTTTAGCCTAAACTACGTGTTTCCTGCATGGTGTAACACAAGACCGCTGTACATGATTGCCGGCAACTGTAATGGAGGTGTGCTTCAGTTCTGCCTTCAGACTTCTGCTTTTGTCCTTAAAGTTTGACCTCTGGTAAAATGCCTGACTTTCCACCTCTCTCCCCAGTACCTTTGTGTTACCTGACACAGAAGGGCGATTTAGTTACTGCTACGGCCACTTGCGAACCCGCTACCCTTGCTCTAGGCACCCCGGGTGAAGTTTTAGCGGTCGCTGGGACACCTACAGGGCTAACCTGGACACCTCCCTACGAGTACAGTGGGTTTTTATCCTGCAGCACATTTACCAAGAAGGGCGACCTTATGGTAAACGTTGCCTTCACGGGGGACGCCGCCGTCGCCCTCCCCGTGGGTAGCCAGGGTCAGATCCTAGCGTCAGACTCAGACTCTCCCTTCAAGATGTCTTGGCAAAACGCCCCCATCACCTATACTGGACTGGGACAGCTGCTTGTGGGTGACAAGAACAAAGATTATGCCACAGTGCAAGGTTGTCAGGGAGCGATTCTCCAGTATCAGTTGTCTAACCCGATTAGATGGACTGCCACCTGTGGGACCCAGGTTTTCACCAAACAAGAGGGTTTCCAGAAGGGGACATTAGCTATAGGGATTAGCCCAGATCAAGGCTCCCAGTTTGTTATTGGCCCCGACAACTCTGTATTGACAGTATGCTCCACCAACGCATTTGGAGTTCAGTGGAAACCTCTGGTTCCTCCGACCCCCACTAATGCTAACGCTCGTGTATGTCACTTTGCCGGATCAGACCCAGCTCCTTTTTATTGCGAGCTACTCCCTGCCAGCGCTTTTTCTGAGGGATGCACAGTCTTTACGGAGGTTACGGGAGACTGGTACTTGAATGGCACGCCATTTGCCCACGGACGCTTCCAATTGTGTCAAGGCGGGAATGGTTCTTACTTAATCCCCTACGGAGCCCCCGACTTGGGGATGGCAGGTAGCCAACCTAATGTGTGTCGCCCTCAATACAACTTGTCGTACATCTTTAACTCCTGGGACTCTAACTGTGGACTCTGTATGGTAGTGTATTTCGACGCAGACGTAGGGAATCCAAATCAAAGGTACGCGGATTTTCGTGCGGTTACCACTGCTTTTGCATTGTGATTACCGGGTAAAAACTCTCTATACAGGTCGTGGTTAAATGCCTAACTCCAATCTCCCTACACCACCCTACACAAACGAGCCCATCCCCAACGAGCCGTTTGATAACGCAAGTTCAAGCGAACCGTATTTGGGAGGTCCTTATTCTCCCCTACTCCTGGGGGAGGGACTGGCCTATTGCGGAGATTACATCCTCTCTCCGGCAGCAATTCCTGCGATTCCCATCGGATTCCTGACGGCAAAAGGAACGATTATATCCGCTCTATCCTGCGCCACTCCGGCACCTATTGCTCTAGGTCAGCCCGGTCAAATCTTGACGGTGGATCCAACCAATACAGACACAGGTATCAGCTGGTGTGACCCCCCCTCTGTAACTGGTTGTCTTCCCTGCTCAATATTTAACACCCGGGGCCAACTTCTTTCCGCCACAGGACCTTCACAGCCAGTGGCTCTGAATGTTGGCACCCCTGGAAGTTACTTGACCGTTGACTCGTCAACTCCTACAGGCTTAAGCTGGGCGTCAAGTCCCTACGCCGAATTCACCGCACCCTACCAACTTGTAGTTTCTTGTTCTGCCACCTGCGCCATTCCTTTGGGCGGAGGAGTCCAGGGTGACGTGTTGTACTACGACGGCAACGCTCAGACAGGTTGGGCCACTTGCCCCGGAGACGCACTGTTTGTACCTCAGGAAGGTTTCGATAAAGGTTATCTTGTCGTAGGTTGTGCTGCTAACGAGAGTGATAAACTTCCTTTGGCTATTGGGTCGGACGGGTACGTTTTAACCGCAGATTCCAACTGTGCTCTTGGTGTTAAGTGGGGTTGTTTCTCTCAGCAACCTCAAAATACTGTTGGGTGCTTTTCTTCAATGCCTGACGGTGCAATCAGGAACACGTTTAACCTTATAGGTGGAGCAGCCTTCCCTGAGGGGGCGTCGGTGTATGTGACTTTCTCGGGTAGTTGGTATGGAAACGGAGATCAAATAAATGGGGATACTTGCCTTGTAAACGGAAGCGACAATAGCTTCGCTATTCCGTTTGACAACTCGAATGCAAGATCCAGTAGATTTCCCCTGGCAAACTCTTATGTTTTCACCAACTGGTGCAATGCTTGCCCCTTGATATACGTATTTGACAACCTCTCTGGAAACGCTGCTTGCATCTATTTCCAGGCCTCGGCATTCCAACTTAAACCTTGACCCCTAAGATAAATGCCCCTACCCACTCCCCCGGGTGATCTAACCTCACCCATCCCTAACCAGCCTTTCGACTACCCCGACGAAAACTTCTTAGAGGGTGCTTACTCTCCCGTTATCGTGGGAGAAGGTCTCCGGATCTCTGGTGACTATCTGAAAACAGCTGCCAACAACGCAACGGTTATTCTCGAAGATACCACTTTTTACGTGGCTATCGACGGTAGCGATGAGACCGGCGACGGTAGCGCTGCTAACCCATGGTACTCGCCTCACAAGGCCATGGAGTTCCTGTCAGGTTTTATCATTCTTGATACGGTTCAGGTAACCATCTCTGTTGGAGAAGGTGAATGGACATTCAACGAACCTTTGAATGTTGACCACCCTTACGGTAGTCAGATTACCATCTCTGGTCAAGGATCAAACTCTCGACCATCTCCCCCTCAAATCTCTCAAGGAGTTTCCGGATACAACGTCTCCACCAAAGTAATTAACGATGAGGTCCTGAGGCAGTATCACAACACAATTTGGAATTTTAACGGATGTAACGGTATCGAAGCTTTTTCGGTAAGCGGTGTAACCCTCGACAAGCTCATGATTGCCGGGTTAGTAGACACGGATAATCAGGCAGGCGTCTGTATGGGCACCGTGCTTAACAAGAACTATCCGAACGCAATATCTTACACAGTTAAAGCAAGCTCTGCCTCGATTACGCTCGGGCAAGTGGCTATCTTCAACTTCTACCTGGCTGGGGTTCTGTGCGTAGGTGGCAGAGTCACTTTCAAAAACGACTGCGGCGTTGTGTGTGGCTGCGGAGACAACGGCGGATACTTTGGAGGAGGACTCCTGGCTCTGGCTAACGGTATAATTATACCGTCAACGTCCTACGCGGTTAACAACCAATGGGGTTGGGCTGCTGCTGAGGGTGGCTTCATTGCTGGCGGTCGGGCATTTGTCCAGTCCAATCAAAATGGGGTTTACGTTGCCTCAAACGGTAACGCAGATCTCACCAGTGGAAACGGAGTAAACAACGTCGATGTCGCATTCAAAGTAGATAACGGTGGCCTAATTCGAGCCCGATATCTAGCTCTCGACTATGGCTCAAACACGGTTGGAAATTTCGCTGAAATCGGCACGGCAGGTTTAATCGACTTAAGAAACTGTCTTTTCCCCGCCGGCGCTACTTTCGACCCCCCGGTAGACACTGTTAGCGGACTCCGACTCATTAAAACCGTTTGATTCAAGGGACCTTCGGGTCCCTATTTTTGTCTTCACACACGGGTAAAACCATTCATATTGCACAGAGATCGTTAAATGGCTCTCCCGTTGCCCCCACGGAATCTTAACCCCATTCCTAATTCCCCGTTCTACTACCCCAACGAGGAAGCACTTGCGTCGAGCACCGGTCCCCTGATCGTTGGGGCGGGTCTGGCCGTTGACTACGCTAGCGGACAACTTCAAGCTGGCGGCGGCGGTATCGCAAACATCACCGCTACCCTCCCCCTCTACAAGACGGGCACGGCTTCAAACCCGGTAATCAATATTGAAACCGCCAACAAGTTCCGACTAGGTGTCATTCAAGTTGGACCCAACCTTGACCTCAGTGGCGTAGGCGTAGTTGACGTTTTACAAGGAAGCACCATCACCAAGGGTGTTGTTCAACTTGCGGATAATACAAGTAGCACCTCCAAGTTCCTGGCTCTAACCGCCAACCAGGGTTACCTGCTTCAGCAGCAGATTAACAGCCTTGTTATCACCAGTGACCTGATTTTCTCGGGTACCTTTGACCCGTCGGTCCCTGAGATGGTCAATGTGACCACCAAAGGTCAAGAAGCCGGTTTTGTTAAAGGTGCTAACCTCCCCCTGCCCGCCACAGAAAACGAAGGTCACTTTGTTATCGTATCTGAGCGAGGCCTCTACACTCCCCCTGGCGGCACAACCGAGGTTGATGCTCACGTCGGCAGCTGGTTCCTGTCAAACGGCACCGAGTGGCGCTACCTGAAGATTAACGAGCAAGTACCCCAAGCTACTGAGACCAGCTCAGGCGTCATTCGCCTTGCCACCCTGCAGGAAGCATTAGATGGCGTTGATGACACCGCTGCCATCACATCTTGCAAGATGGCTCAGGTTTCCGTGGAGAAGTGTAACTATACTGCAAAAGGTACAATCTTGGCTGGCGAAGGAGCTGGCGTCCCCACCGCTCTCCCCGTTGGCACTGACGGACAATTCCTGACAGCCGACTCCAATGAAAATGCAGGTGTCAAGTGGGTTGACAAACCGGCTGCAATTCCTTGCTCGGTCATTCAAAACTGCGGCTCGATCGTAGTTGGATCTGCTCCTGCTACCCCCGCCAGCCACCCTATTGGTCTGAATAACCAGTACCTGCGTGTAAACTATAGCTGCCCGAATGGTCTGGAGTGGGCGACAGTTACTAACACCTTCGCCATTCCCTGCTCCACCCTGACTGCTGCTGGCGACCTGATAACAGCGAATGGTCCTGGAAATCCGGTTGCGCTTTCTCGTCCTCCCGTCACTGGTTCGGTTCTACAGGTAAACACTGCTTGTACAGCAACAGGCGGACTGACTTGGGTTGATAACCCATACATTTGCTGTTCCGAGTGGCCTGCCGGCGGCAGTGGTGGTCTCCTTGTTTCCAATGTAGTTTCCAACCAGAGGAGTTTTGTTGGGGTCAACCCTGCCAGTTTCTATCAGAACGGGTCGTTTTTGGTAGTGGACCTGGCTCAGCCCTCCAAAATGGTTTGGTGCGACCAAATGCCAATCGTCTGTAACAATTGTTACGGAACCGTTCCTGGTACTCTCCTTACAAGGCAGAGCGGAGATGCCGATCAAGACTTTGTTTGTAGATTGACACCAGGAGCGGACGGCGCGGTACTGACAGCAAACAGCTCCTGCGCCTTGGGTCTTGAGTGGGTGGAACCTATCCTAGCGACAACAACCGCTTTTGAAACTATCGACGAGGACTTTTACGTTAGCAAGGGCGGCGCCAAGTGTAGTCTGATTCTCCCCACTACAAATTACCCTGTAGGTTATTATTGGGTGAACGTGTGGGGTTACATTTCCGATATCGCCGGCAGTGTCAAAACTGAAATTAGCTTTGTTGATCAGCCTCAACTGAAGCAGGAATTTCCTAACACCCAAACCTGCCTGCCCTTTGCTCTGTCCGGTTTTGTTTGCAACGAAGCAGGATGCACACCAGTCAACTACTTCTGTGTAGCTAACGTTACTACAGCCCTTGGTGAGCGAGGCATCAGGTATTGGGCCTACATGACCGCCCTCCGGATACGCTGATTTGGCGGGTAAAACCACTCTATAAAGTGTAGACCTGTCGAGATGGCATTCCCTGTCCCACCTAACGACCCTAACGCACCGATCCCAAACGACCCCTTCTACTACCCTCAGCAAAACAACTTGCAGTCGGACTTCGGTCCCCTCATTATCGGGACAGGGCTCAACCTTGACTACACCACAGGCATCCTGTCGGCAAATGATCCCGGCACTCCTGCCGGTGTAACCGCACTGCTGGCGGGAGATGGCATCTCCCTGACCGCTAATACAGGTGTAGTCACGGTTAGCAACTCTGGCGTTACCAACATCGTAGCGGGCACAGGCATCAGTGTGTCCAATGTCGGTGGCACCTTTACCATTACCAACCTGGGCACAAGCGGCGGCACAGGCACCGTTTGCCAAGTAAATGCTGGCGCCGGTTTGACTGGCGGCACTATTACCACGGTCGGCACGATTGCCCTGGCTCAGACTACCGTTGGCCCCGGCACTTACACCAATCCAACAATCACCGTCGACGAGTACGGTCGGATCACCTATGCTGCTCCCGGTAGCGTAAACGGTTATCCCGTTCAGGCACAATATCCCCTTCAGTCCGACGGACTACTTCCGTCTACCCTTAGCATCGCAGCAGCTTCTACATCTGCCCGTGGCTCCGTTCAACTCAACGACACAGTAACCTCTACATCTACCATTCAAGCCGCTACTGCTCGTGCCGTCAAGCAAGCTTACGACGCTTCGACCACAGCCACAACCACGGCGAACACAGCGCTGGGGGTGGCTAACTCCGCTCAAACTGACGCAACTGCCGCTCTGAGTGCCGCCGCCACAGCACAAACTCAAGCTGCCACTGCCCTTGGCTGCTCCACGACTGCTATCAACACGGCTAACAACGCAGTAACGACCGCCAATGAGGCTCAAACCGACGCTACCCAGGCGCTGAATCTTGCTACCGCCGCATGTGCCACAGCAAATAGCGCACTGACCTCTGCCAATGTACGGATCCCTTGTAGCGCTTTCCTGGACATCGGTGACATTCTCGTTGGTTGCGGTGCAGGTCATTGGCAGGCACTGGGCGTGGGCACAGAAGGTCAAGTCCTCACCGTTTGTGGCGTTTGCCCCTCTGGCTTAGCGTGGACTGGTGGCCCTGGCGTTGACTGTGTCACCTTGATTGAGACGGGCACTGGCCTACTCGGCGGCCCCATCACAAGTGTTGGTACGATTTTCATCGCACCCACTGGCGTTACCCCTGGCTTCTACTCTAACGCTAGCCTTGAAGTTAACGCTGAAGGACAAATCACTTCGATTATTGGTAGCAGCGCCCCACCTGTGCTCGGTGTTACAGCAACACTCCCGCTCCGGGTTTCTACCGCTAACAACGTTGTAAACCTCTCGGTGGATAACGCTACGGGAGCTGCTCCAGGCGTTGTCCAGCTTTACAATGGCCTCAATTCCACATCTTCCCTTCTAGCTCTGACGGCTCAGCAGGGCAAGGTGCTTCAGGATCAAATCACACAGGTTTGTGCTGATAAAGTTTCCAGCGTCTCCGGTGTGTCGCCTATCTCGGTGACCCCTGGCATCAACCCCGCTGTAAGCATTGCTGACGGAACCACGACAACCAAAGGTGCGGTCCAGTTGTATGATGCTCTGGATAGCACATCAACTACTCTCGCTCTTACCGCCAACCAGGGCAAAAATCTCCAGGATCAGATCAACTCCCTGTCCATCCTTAGCGACTTGACGTTTGCTGGAACCATCAACGCCTCCACCGGTTTGCTCCTCAGTGTGTCTGCCAGCGGGACAGCCGCAGGATTCGTTGTGGGTCAACCGCTCCCTCTGCCGGGTGTTGGCAACGCCAACTACTTTACCATCGTTGAAGTTCCAGGAACATTTACTCCTACTGGAGCCGCAGGCCCTGTTACTGCCACCCAGGGCGATTGGGTTCTCTCCGATGGTGCTGATTGGAATGTTGTCAACGTTGGTTTTGATCCCCCGTATGCTACGGATGCAGCGCCAGGCATCATCCAGCTCTCTACTGACGCTGAAACCCAGGCAGGTCTGGAAGCTACTCACGCCGTAACCCCCGCTAACCTTCAAAGCAAGGTTTCGGATAGCGTTGCTCTGACCTCCAGCACCACAATTGCTTCAAGCACTGCGGTAAAGGATGCTTACGACCTTGCTGCCGCTGCTGTACCTAAGTCAATCATTGACGCTGCGGGCAAAGGCTCCCTGCTGACTTCAACCGGTCCTGGCAATGCCACGGCACTTCCTGCCGGCGCCAACGGCTATGTTCTGAAAGCAGACTCCAACGAACCGACTGGCATTTGCTGGGGAACAGCGCTGACACCCTCCGGCGTAACGGCGGGCTCCTACACAAACGCCGCTATCACCGTAGACGAGTGCGGAGTTATCACCGCCGCAGCCAATGGCGATGCTCCGATCACTTGCTGCGACTTTGATGCCAAGGGCGACTTGCTGGTTGGTCTCGGTAACGATTCTTTCTGTTCTCTCCCCGTACCGACTGTCCCCGGTTGCGTTCTTACCTCTAGTCCAACTCAAACCGCAGGTCTGATTTGGGCAACGCCTGCCGCACCTGCACCTACATATGCTTCTCTGACACTGAATAGAAACACTCTGATTGGAAGCAACCAAGGGATCAACGTTCTTGCCGCCATTCCCTTTGAGAATGTTAACCTCATTAACGGAATGAACTGGAATTCCCTGGATCCGACGAAGATCTGTGCGCTCTCGCAAGGGACATATGCCTGGACCCTCGATCTAACTTATTGCTGGGATGCTGGTCCGACTCAAACTGAAGTCGCTGTTTACTCGGGCGGCACTACGGGAAGTTGCCTTTTCGCTGTGAATTCCCAGGTTTACACGGGCGGATCCACGGGATTTAGCTCCATCTCTATGAGCGGTACGAGCTTCCTGTATGTCGGAGAATACCTGGAATTTGGGATTGAACTATCCTACTCCGGATGCCTCTACGCTCCGGGAGCAGTAGTTGGCGGTTCCAATCGGGTAGCTCTGAATATCAACAAAATAGACAACAACTAACTTACGGAGGGGGGTAAAACCAACTATCGATAGACAGTCGTAAGATGGCGTTGCCCCCGTTCGACCCAACTAACCCCATCCCAAACAACCCATTTTACTATCCTCAAACCGCCGCCTTAAACGGTCCGGATGGTCCCCTGATTGTAGGCGACGGTCTCGCCATCAGCTCTGAAGGTGTCATTTCGGCGACGGGGACTACCACCACCGGGGTGAGCTCAATTTATGCTGGTCCCGGAATTTTTGTAACTGCCAACACCGGGGACATTGTCATTGATAACACGGGTGTCCTGGACATTGAACCCGGTTTAGGCATCTCCGTCTCCGCCAACACCGGAGTCATCACGATCTCCGCAGATAATAACGGCACGGTTACCTCGGTCGGCGTAGGTTACGGTCTAGGCATTTTCGGGTCCGTAGGACCAATTACAACTTCTGGCATCATCGAGCTTGTCGACACGGGTGTTGTTCCCGGAGTTTACACAGCCCCTCAAATCCAGATCGACGAGAAAGGCAGGATAATTTCGGCGTCCTCCAGCGCTTACGTTTCTACCGTAACGGCAAATTCGCCCCTCAACGTCACGGCAGGTGCCAACCCTGTCATTAGCGTTAACGCTGCTACTACAACTCAGCCTGGTGTAGTCCAGCTTTCTGATTCTGTATCTAGCGGATCATCTACCACTGCCGCCACTTCTGCAGCTGTTCAAACCGCCTACATTAGAGCGGGCGAAGGAATTTCCAAGACACTGCTGACTGGTAAAGGTGCTCTTATTTCCGCCTCTGCAGTCAATGCTCCTGCCACAGTTACCGTCGGTGCTGATGGTCAGTTCCTTGTAGCTGACTCCACACAGCCTGCCGGTTTGAACTGGGTCAGCATTGGCGGTGGTACCGTCTCTCAAGTCAACACTGGCGTAGGCCTTACGGGTGGTCCCATCACTACCTCAGGCACTATCGACCTGGCAAACACAGCTGTAACCCCTGGCAATTACACCTATGCTTCGTTTAGCGTAGATGCTCAGGGTCGCCTTTACGCTGCGTCAAGCGGGGTTACCCCCGTAACTTCCGTCACTGGCACAGCACCCATCCAAGTAACTGCTGGTCAAACCCCAGTTGTAAGCGTGGATGCTGCCTCCACATTGGCTGCGGGTGTGGTTCAACTCTACAATGCTACCGACAGTACCTCTACAGCGCTGGCACTCACTGCTGCTGCCGGTAAGAGTCTCCAAGATCAGATTGACGAGCTGGATAACCTCTCCAACCTGGTGTTTGCAGGTACCCTTGATTGTTCCACTGGCCTGATGGCCACGGTCACTCAGCAGGCTTCCAATGTTGGGTTTGCTGTGGGCTCACCGCTGCCGGCTGCCGCTACAACTAACGCTGAGTTCTTCGTCATCGTTACCGTCCCCGGTGTCTATACACCGCCAGGGGGCACGCAGGTTAGTGCTCACCAGGGCGACTGGTTCCGCTCTACTGGCACAGCCTGGGAATTCTATGACGTTGGTATTGAGGTTCTGAATGCCACGACAACTAATGCCGGTATCGTTCGTCTGTCCACTGACGCTGAGACGCAAGCAGGCACCGACGGTACAATTGCCGTAACCCCTGCTTCGCTCCAGAGCAAACTCAGCGACAGCACTTCCACAGCTTCCAGCACCACGATTGCTTCGAGCACCGCTGTAAAGACTGCCTGGGATCTGGCCGACGCTGCTCTGCCCAAGGCAACTTACACTGCTCTCGGGGACCTTGTAAGTGGCACAGGAGCGGGCACCTACGTTACTTTGGGCGTGGGCACTGACGGTCAAATTCTCGTTGCTGACTCGGGCGCTGCGGGCGGATTGTCCTGGGCTGACAACCTCGGTGTCACGGAAATTATCGCAGGCACAGGACTGACTGGCGGCACGATTACCTCCACCGGGACAATCGCTCTGGCAGACACTGCCGTTACTCCCGGAGTCTACAACTACGCTGGCATCATCGTTGACCAGCAAGGTAGAATCACTGCCGCCACGAATGGCGCCACGCCCCTAACTCCCGCTGCTTTCACTGCTAAGGGTGACACCCTGGTTGGCACAGGCGCTGGCACTTTCTCTGTTCTGAACAGCAGCTTGGTTCAAGGGCAAGTCCTTACAGTTGATACATCAACTTCCACTGGACTTGCCTGGGCTACCCCCTCTGGCGGCACAGTTTCTTCCATCACTGCCGGAACAGGACTCAACGGCGGCACAATCACCACCTCCGGCACCATTGACCTGGCTGATACTGGCGTAGTCGCAGGATCCTACAGCAATCCTAGCATCACAGTTAACGCCCAGGGTCAGGTTACTTCAGCGACGAGCGGTGCCGCAAGTTTGCCACTAACCGGTGGCACGATGACCGGCGATATCACTTTCCAGAACCTTGGTGACGGTCTCTACTTCCAAGGCACTGCTGCCCTCCTAGGTATCACCGATCTTGTAAATGTAGTCGATAGCGAGATTGCCGCCTCTGCCACTGCTGTAAAGACAGCCTACGATCTGGCTGCTGCTACTGCTGCCGGTGCCATTCCCTCCACAGCCTTTACCTCCAAGGGCGAACTCCTGGCGGGTACAGGAAACGGAACCTACACCCAGCTGCTGGGCACTGGTTCCGGTATCGCCGACGGCAAAGTCCTGTCCACGGATAGCAACGCTTCTACGGGTCTGGCTTGGATTGACCCTCCGATCATCGGTATCCAGAGTCTGACATCAACAACACCGGCACTGCTTATTGGCAACAACCCGGATGCTCAAAACCTCTCGATCACAGCGGTACCGGGAACTACCACCCAACTTGGCGTTGTTCAACTGAACGACAACGTGTTCAGCACATCTACCACAACCGCTGCAACCGCCCGTGCTACCAACCTGGCTTACCAGACGGCTGTGGATGCTGCCCTCAATGCCACTCAGGGTGGTCTTAGCGGCATCCGGATGGCTTACGTTAGCCCCAACGGTAACAATGCCACCGCTGCGTACGGCACTACACTGGCATACACGTCAATCCAGGCTGCGATCAACGACCAGGGAACCACCTACGGCAGAACAATCTTTATCGCTCCTGGAGTCTATCAAGAAGACCTCAACATCACCAATTATTGTCACCTTGTAGGACTCAACTGTGAGGGGCAACTTGACGAAGGCGTTACGATTATCGGCGAGCACACCATTCAGTACTCTGGGGCAGGTAACGGCGGCGATACAACATTCACAAACATCAAGTTCTACTCCCCCCAAATCCTTGGTCCGTCAGCTGTCGTTAGTTTTGGTGGCAGCAGCCAGTTCGACGGGGAAATCACCTTCAACGAGTGTTACTTCCAGAGAACATACAGTCCTGACATCACCCAGCAATGGGCGTTTAGAGGAACCGGTAACTGGTCTGTCCCGTGTAACTTCAACAACTGCACCTTCTCCGGTAGCATTTACATGGGTGCCGGCAACACAGACGGCAGCAGCGCTACGCTGGTACTTCGTAACTGCGGCGGTTTCTCAACCGATGACTACATTCTCGTCGAGTCTGGCACCGTTAAGGTTCTTGATACTCCCGAATTCCTTTGCCCCATTCTGCAAACAGGCGGTGTTCTTGAAGTGAGCGGCGTTGGGTCTGGTATTCTCCCCAGTTCCTCCAACCTCAATAGTGCGTTTGGCGGACTCGGGTACAGTTATCTAGGATCTGCCGCTTCTGTCGGCAACGGTGCCGTTGAGTTTAGCGGATCCGTCCCCGCTCAAGGTCTGGTAAATATTGGCTCTGACGTCCAGTATTCACTTGACGGACTCACAATGAGTCTGGCAAACCTAACCAACATCAGCACTAATCCGATCTACACCCCTGGGGTTTCGGACAGATCCATCCTGCAGTCGTCTTACCTCCAGAGCGAGCAACTCAAGACGATGAATGCCACTCTGTCTGGATCACCAGCAGATCAGCGAGCTATCGTCACTAACCCTGACGGTACAATC
>Ga0208161_1000890_pt1 | contig 16554 bp, 20 predicted proteins | sample CB_VirMetaG_3_FD_184538 | JGI IMG/M metagenome (GOLD analysis project Ga0208161, IMG submission 184538) | Freshwater to marine saline gradient viral communities from Chesapeake Bay - CB_1508_1S Viral MetaG (SPAdes) (version 4) | ecosystem: Environmental > Aquatic > Marine > Coastal | place: USA...
AGGCGGCAGTTCCATTACGTGTTGCAATTCCTGTGACTAGTGGTATGACTTCTGTTACCGCAGCAAAAGAAGGATTTCCATATCCTGTTGGAACACCAATTCCTGTAAAGTGATTTAAAGGTGTTGTGGTTTAAAGACCACATCTTAGGACCGGGATAGTTCTCGTAACAGAGGCCAGGGGTTCGATACTTCCTGGCCTCACTATTTTATAAAACCTCTCCAACACGGAGGGGTTTTTTATTTTATCATATACTTATAAATAAATTTATGTTATGAAAAAGGTTATAAGACTGACCGAATCTGATTTGGTTGGGTTAATTAAAAACCTTATAAATGAAACGGTCAGTGTCGACAATTTAACCAAATCTAACAATAAGATAATGGGGATGACATCATATGTTACAAAATACTTAAAAAGACAAGGACTAAAAGACATTGATGAATCAACCGTACAAAAAGGTCTAAATTTACTTAGTAAGGAATTAAACAAACAAAATCTCCAAACTTTATCTTTAATTAAAAATAAACAGTTTGAGAAAATAGGTGAATTATATATGTCCGTATTTGAAAAAACTTTTTATACGTTTTTCGATGATGAAGTTGGGTTCTTAAAAAAAAACATGATAAGATTAATGATCTCCAAAGAAGAAATATTGGGGAACATTAAACCCTCCCAAATCGGGAATTTAATTAATCTCATTTTATCTGAATCTATTGAATCTTTTCCAATTGATGACAACTCTATTACCACAATACGCAGATATATAAATTCTAAAAGAATTGTTTTATCTGAAAAACTCATAAATTGGTCGATATCCCAAATATATTAAAATCCTCCTTATATTTGAAAAATAATTTTTTGAAAATTTGAGTTTTTATATATAAAAATGAGTTATTCAGATAATTTACATGATGAAATTCAAAAATTGGAGGGAGAAATCTTTGAATTGAAATCTCAGTTAAGAGATAAGACCGATAAGATGTTATTGTATCAGGGGATGTTGTCCGAGATTAATAACTCCATCATTGATTTATTTCGGAGGGAAGAAGAAAACATTAGATTTAGATTTGATGATAAGATTGATTACCGTGAATGTATTCTTAATCTGAAAAAGAGTTTGGACGAATATAAAAGAATATACAAAACAATTAATTTCTAAAACTTGACCCCCCTTTTGATTTAATGTTCATTTTTTGAAAATAAATTCCGGAAAAAAAATTTCTCGTATTTTGGGTTATATTTATGGAATAATGGATGATAGAAAAAAATATATAAAAAACTTTTTTAAAAAAAATTTGGAATAAGAGATAAATTGACTTATCTTTGTCCTGTTGAATTTATGAGGAGCAAAATCTCAGTTGAAAAAGACAGCGTTCTGATGAAATATACAGAATCCCGAATACACCGAAAGGTGGTAACTGAGTGGGTAAGTTGGTCACACCCTACCAACCGTAGAAACAAAGATACAACACGATAGGATTTGTATCTATAACCCTCACGAAAGTGGGGGTTATTTATTTAAGTAAAATCCCTTTTGATATTTTTTGCCAAAGAATCTTTCACCTTTTATCTGTGTAATTAATATTAGATTAAACACAATATCTGACAAAGACCTCGGTTCAAACTTGACAATCATGTGATAATTGGATCCATCTTTAGTAGAGAACTCAACAACATCACCATCTTGTATTCTCTTAGTAATGATTAGTTTAGCTAATTCGTCAGCGTTTTTAACCAACAACTCAATTCCTTCAAATATTTCAGGGTTCTTGATATTAGGACTGAAATATTTTCCACCAGGTTTGTAATCAACATCAGATAATCTTAAAGTCCTATAAATGTAGTGGTTTTTAGGGATTATGTTAAACTCCACCTCAATATCTTTATTTATTCTTTTATCAAAATAAGAACCAAAAAAAGGATTTATAACCTTGATTTTTTCACGAACAATCGACCGTAACTTATTTTTGTCTTCTTGACTTAATTCTTCATTTAGAAACTTATCCGCTTTACCAATAATTCTAAAACTGACAACATTATCAGAATCAAATTCTTTTAGTATTTTTTTGATTAAATCACGCATATAATATAAATATAAATATAAATATAAATATATTGAAAAAAATTTGGCAACAAAAAAAAATTGTCGTATATTTGTGTCCTGATTGAAACAATAACCCCATAAAACACAAAACAATGAAAAAGCTTCAGACCATAGAAATCACAATTCAGGAAATTTGGATGTCAACCCGTCCATCAGTACAGAAAAGTAAAAAAGCTTACACTCGTAAGACGAAACATAAGAACCTAAAGTTCTAATCGAAATAAAAAACCCGACTTAGTGTCGGGTTTTTTATTTTAGTTAACTTTGAAACGGTAGTTGTAAATCTTACAAGATGGGTTAAGGTCCCTAAAATTAGGAAACATTACATCACCTATTGAATCATCATCAATGTGAGAAACGTGAAGTTCGGTGAATAAATGACAATACTTTTCGTATGTTTTTTACCACCAACCCACATTTATAAATTCATTCCTACCATCAACAACAATAATCATATTTTTCAGTGAAGGTAATTCCAACTAAGTATTGTGACTTACAATTAATTTCTAAAACTTGACCCCCCTTTTGATTTAATGTTCATTTTTTGAAAATAAATTCCGGAAAAAATTTCTCATATTTTGGGTTATATTTATGGAATAATGGATGATGGAAGAAAAAAATTAATTGGGTTGGTTGAAAGGTTGGGTCTATTTGAAACCCTTAAACTAACTGATATGCCTTATGTCAAGTTATGGTCATTAATTGGTGATTCTTGGTTAACTACTGATATAATTATCAATTTCATAAAAGATTTGTTGTCCGCGTATAACCCAGGTGGGTTAACCATTAATGATATTTCGGATAATACCATAACTTATTCGGAAACCAGTGATGGAGTAATGGAGATTGATTACCTGACCCCGACCGTTGTTTATGTGGTAGAATTCAATATAATCGGGGATATTTTGGGGCATATCAAAAAGACATATGAGGAATTAAGTCAAGATGTGTTGTTTGAGATTTTTGATTTGTTGACCACATATCATGATGATAGAAGAAATATTAAACTACAAGAACAAATAAGAAAAGTATTAAGGGAAGAAATTAATGAGTCTAATTTTTTGTATAAAGCAAAAGATTTGATCGGAAGATTATTATTAAAAGATAAGTATAATGCCAAACCAAGTTTATCTTTTGATAGAGAGTTTGGGACAGAAATTTCTCAAAAATACAACTACCCTTTTGGATTAAGTGAAAATAAAATATGGAGAGTTATTGATAATTGTAGTGATGGTAGTGAAAAAAATTGTATTTTGGTAAAAAAAATAGTGGATAAACTTGGGGATTATTTTCCTTATCCTGATTACAGCAACTTACCGTTTAGAAAAAAAGTGGATATTTTACAAGGTATGGTTAGTAATTTTAATTACGATGACATTGTTTCATTTTCAATAGAAGGAAAAACAGGGGAAAACAACGAATTAGAGGATGAGGTAGATAAACTACAAAATAAATTAAATTATATTTTTAGATGGGTCCCTTCAAAACAAACAATAGATAAGATAAAAAAAAGTATGAACCTACAAGAACAAATATCAAGAATACAATCAATGATGGGGGTTATTAATGAAAACATCCCACAGCCAGGTGAATCAAGTGGTTCCCCACTATCTGATGAAGAAAGACAAGGTATGGAATCACGAACAGAAGAACTAACGGTAAACGAATTGATTGATATGTTAGATTATGTTCCATATTACAAAGAGGTGTTACAAGATGTGCAAAACGATGATTATAGTTGGGGTGTAACAGAAAAGGTTATGGAATATGCAAAGTATTTAAAACAAAATCCTGATTCCATATATAATTTACCACCGATTATTATTGTTAATGGAAAACTACAAGACGGAGCACACAGGATATCAGCATTATATTTGTTACAGAATAATTTAGATATGGATAATCCATTATGGAGTGAAGTAAAATTAAACGTAGAATTTTATAGTTAATGAACCTACAAGAACAAATATCAAGAATACAATCAATGATGGGGACCATTAATGAGGAAAATAGATTTCAAAAAATGGGGAAAGATAAATATAAATCTTGTTCTATGTCCGATATTACAAGAATGGAGATTATTGATATATTTTTTAGTAAAGTAAAAGAAAATCCTGATTACCATAAAGAAACCCCTGATTTTGATTTACTAACAGATGATTGGGATGGGTATGATGACCAGGTGTATATTCAAAATAAACTAAATGATGATACTATTATTTTTTATGAAGGATGGGTTGATAGTTGTTGGGATGCAGTTTACAACAAACAACAATACCAAGGGATGGATGAAGAACAAGTTATTGATGATATTATTAGAAATAGATTCCCAAGAATAGGTGATGAGTTTAATATGATAATCAACGATTACGGATATTTTTATCATAATGGATACATTATGTATGTGTCATTCACGAAAAAATTAATATGAACCTACAAGAACAAATATCAAGAATACAATCAATGATGGACTTAAAATAATCTGAGACATATATTTAAAATACATATAAAAAAATGAATAGATTAGTGAATGAAGAGTTAAAGAGGTTTAAACAAATTATTAGTTACGACCCTAAAAACCCTAATTTAATGGAATCTTTGGATCGGGAAAATATTGTAGTAGATAAAATAATTAATAAAATTAAACCTTATTTACCTATCTCTAAAAAAGAAAATAAATTTTTAGGTTCTTCGTTATTACAGACAATTTTAGTAGATTCAGGTTACTGTGTTTATGGTGGTAACTGTGGGTATATTGATGGTGATTTTGGAACAACTACAGAAGAAAGTTTAAAAGAATTTTTAGGTAAAAATGAAATAACAATTAATGATATTGAAACTTTAAAAACTAATATGTTAGATCCGAATAAAAAGGGTCCACTACTAGACAAAGAAAAAACATACAACGCCACTATAGAAAAATTTGAAAAGAAAGTAGAAGAAAGAAAAAAAACACTACAAAATAAAGGAATTGATTTAAGTGGTTTATCAGATGAATTTAAAGATTACTTCATGAATTGGTGGAAACACGATAAAAAATTAAGTGTAAGTGGTGATGACATTAAAAATGATATTTTAAAATATATAATTAAAAAAGAAGGGGGTATAACAGATACTACTACAGATACCGCGAGTAAAGGTGATAAATACATGCCACATAAGTATGATACTAAAACTAATATTTTGACGTATGATGGTAAAGAATATACGTTAAGTGGTGAAAATTTACCTAAACCCACAAAAAGTAAAATTTATAAAGATTCTTTCGCGTCTGATAAATGGCACACAAATAGAGGCGCTATATGGAAGTATTATATGAATAAAAATGGTGGTGATACTTTAGAGAACGCTAAAAATTGGTTGAATTTTTCTGATGAGGATGTTTATCAATATTATATGGATAATTACTATACGGATGAATATTCATCTAACGATTTAGTTAACCACTTCTTAGGTTTAGTCACTTGGGGTAGTGGTAGTGGAGGTAGACAAAAATTACTTGATAAAGTTAAAAATTTATTTAAAGAATATGATGGGGATATTGATAAAGCGATTAAATCTTTAGGTTTACCAGTGGTTTTTGATACTTTAATCTCATTAAGATTAGAACAATTTATAGGGTATAATCAACCCGAAAACGCAAGAGGGTGGGTTAACAGTTTATTAAACTTTTATTTCTACTTTAAACAAAAGTACATTGACACAATCACAGATAAAGTATCTGATGATGTGTCCGCACAATTAATCAATACAAATCCACGATTAATTGAAAAATTAAAATAATTTAAAGTTCACTATATATGATTATATGAAAGACAAATATGGTGAAAAAATAAAAGAATATTACCACATTAATTGCGGAAACTAACATGAATGAAAGATTAAAAAACGCAGTCAAACAACACATTAAAGATTTTGGATATTATAATACTAAAAAAATTTTAGGGTTATCATTCACTGAACTTGCAAGAATTGTGGGAGTAATTATTACTTCAGAACTTGCAAATGATATTTTAGCTGAAAATATCAATAATAAAAATCTACCCACAAGTTACAAAGGGTTTAATATTTATACTGGTTTTGATGGAATTGTATATTGGGGGATAAAAATTCAAACAGGTCGTTTTTTACCTGATATTATTGAACATATTGATGTAGTAGCAACACCGTTTTGGGATGGAAATAAATGGACACCGGTTGAACTTGATTGGTATGAATTAATTAACAAAGACACAGGGAAATCAATAATTAATTTTAGCAGTGATGGGAGTTATTTTAGAGCGATTGAAGATAGAACGTCATTTGAAACTGTTGATGATTTATTTCAATGGTATAAAGAATTCTATTTACCAACAGTATATGAGATGATAATGACTGACTTCTTACCAAATATCCAACAAGTTGCTGAAGATGAGTTAGACGAAAAGTTTGGACCAAGTGGTTTGAAAGAACAGATAAGAAAAATATTAGAAGAATATTTAACTGAAACTGAATTAACTGAAAAATGTTGGAAAGGATATACTCAAAAAGGAATAAAAACTATGTTTGGTAAAAGATATCCAAATTGTGTCAAAAAGAAAAAGAAATGAATCTACAAGAAACAATAAGAAAAGTATTAAGAGAAGAATTATATTCTCCATCAGGTAAGGAGTATAAACCTGGCAAATTTGTTGTTCACAAATCAAATCCTGTATGGAGAGAGAACATAGAACTTACAGGATTGCAAACGTCAGTCGGGGAATGTTATCAACAGCATGTGGGGGGAGATACGGAATGTAAACCATCCATATTTGCAACGGATTCATTAAAAAAGAAACATATGTTTGATTCCACATATGATGATGATATATGGGTTATTGATACGGAATGTGCGGGGGTTACTTGGTACAAAGATAGACATTTTGAGGGTAGTGATTATAAACACCATATAGTTACATTTGATGACATATCACCTGATTGTTTAAGATTAATACATAAAGGAACAGGGAAAAGTAATTAATATGACTCTACAAGAACAAATATCAAGAATGAAATCAATGATGGGTGTTATATCTGAAAAGTTAGAAGATATACAAGGAACACCATTATATCATAAGACCTCAACAAGTAGAGGTATTGATATTATTAATACTGATTCATTAAGGGGGGTTTTACCATCAGGTGATTATTTAGGTAACGACAAAAGATTAGCAAACACCAAAACACAAACTGCAATATCATTCACAAGAGATAAAAATTGGCAACCAAATAATACAATTGGTGTAGGACTTGATTCACCATTGGAAGATACGGGAATGACATTTGTGGTGGATAAAGATAAGTTAAAAACAAAGTATAAGATAGAACCATTCAATTATCACGGATTAGACCCTGATTCAGAATATACAGAAAAGTTTAACGAATTAGAAGAACGAGTAATGACAAATGAAATATACCCACTACACAAATATATTATTGATATAATATATACAGGTGGAGACACTAAAGTTCAAGAAATTATAAATAGTTATTTAAATAGATGAACCTACAAGAACAAATATCAAGAATACAATCAATGATGGGGGTTATTAAGGAAGATTTTAATAATCATCTTATTGGGGGTAGGTATTTGTATCATTATACACTAACAGATAATTTAAATTCCATTTTAGAGGAGGGTATAATTCCCCGTAAAAACCCAAATTCTTTTTATAAAGAAGGTATTGAAGGTGTTTTTCTAACCAACAAATCAAGTTTATATAATGTTAATTTACCACAAACTTTAATGGATGTGATGGACGATTATTATAATAATGAAGATATGTATGACGAAAAACCAATTGTAAGGTTAACTATTGATGTTTCATCTTTAGATATCAAATTATTTGATGTTGACGATGATTATAAACTTAATTTATATAAGTGGAACAAATCAGAAAATCATGAAGATAAACTAACTGAAAGTTTAGATTTATGGGGTAGTGTTAGTTATAAGGGGCAAATCCCTGTTCATTTAATAAAAAATATTGATTTTAATTACGGGGCATAATGAATTTACAAGAACAAATATCAAGAATACAATCAATGATGGGGATTATTAAGGAAGATTTGGACATTATGGGTAGAAGAATTTCCATTAATGATGATGGGACTTTGAAAGTTCCCACAGTTAAAAATGATTTCGTTAACGTTCGATTAACCACCACGTTGGGTGATATAAACGTTTCTAAAATGACCATTGAAAACGATAAAATTTGTATTACGGGAAAAAAGAGTGGGAGAACGGAATGTGTTGATAAAAACATTGTTAAAGACATATTTAATTTTGTCGATACCGGATCACCCAAAGAAATTGATAGTGGGAGTTGGTCGAAACCAAATATTAAACTATTGAAAGTTTAATTTGTGGTTAAAAAATTATGAAGATTTTTTGTCAGATCCAGGATCCAGAAAAAATTTTCTTCGATTTTGAAATATATATATATAAAAAGAATTTATATGAAAATTATCTCTTTGCTTTCTGACTTAATTGTTGAAAGTTCTCGATTTGAAGTTTTATTTGATAAGTACGTTAAACCTAAAGAAGGAAACAGAACAGGTTTAATGGATTTTAATACCTTATTAACATTAATTATCGCTGACCCCGATACGAAGGTTCCACAAAATATGAATGTCGAAGAGATTCGACCACAAGATATGGATAAAATTAAAATTGGGAAATATTCTCAGTGGTTAATTAAAAATTTTGCTTTCCCTAAGTTGGAACAGAATCATCCATTAATGGTTTTAGACCCTGAATCTGGTCAGTATCGATCAGCGAAAAAAGAATACGAAGAATTGTTTTTTGAAGACCTTTATAAGGTCACTAACGATTTGATCAAATTTGAAAGATTTAAAAACAGACTTCCCGAGGAATTTCGTGATATTAACAAATTGACCCCAGAACTCCTTTATGATTTGGTTAGTGATTTTAGTTTGGAAAAAACTAAAGCGACCAAAGAGGAAAAAACTAAAGCAGCGGCAACGTATGAACACCCTGGTTCTGAAATTGTTTTCCGTGGAAATAATTGGACGGTCGCGAAAATTTCTGACAATACCCAATTAGGTAAGGACGCTGCTTGTTTCTATGGTGGTTACCATCTAGAACCACCAAAAGGTGAAACAAAATGGTGCACATCATCACCTGGTTTATCATATTTTGACACTTATATTAAACAAGGTCCTTTATATGTTATAATACCGAATAAAGGTATGAAATTCACACATGATTTGGAGTACGGGGAAAAATCTCGACTTCCAGCTCTTCGTTATCAATTCCATTTTCCTAGCAACCAATTTATGGACCCTAAGGATCATCGGGTTGATGTGGTTAAATTGTTAAATGGTGAGTTGTCAGAATTGAAAGAATTTTTCAAACCAATGTTTTTGGGGGGTGGATTAGAAGGATCTTTTGGTGATAAAGTTCAATTAACTTATTCAGGACCCAATAATCGAGATATGTTATCGATGTTTGTCGCGGTGTACGGATTGGATGAAATATTCAACGCTTTGCCGAAAACAGTGGCCGCGTTGTCAATTGAAAACACAACGGGTGAAAGTATCGCGATTGACGTTCCATCAACATTGGGTTCATTTACAGAACTAAGGTCAATTTATTTTAAAAATATGATAAAATCATTGCCTGATGAAATCGGTAATTTAAGTAAATTAAACACAATCTCATTATTGTCAAATCCAAAGTTAACTAAACTACCAGAGTCTATGGGTAACTTGGAAGAACTAAGTGTTTTAGTATTGAAAGGTAGCCCAGTGGGGATCCCCAAATCACTTGAAGAAAGGGTGATGACAGCGGGTGATGGAATTTATTTTTTAGATTAATGGTATGGAGTTAAAGTCAATTATTCTTGAAGCGTTAAATGATTTAAAGAATTCAAATCCTTTGAATGATAAAGAAATCATGTTATTTAAATACGTTAACCGTAGACGAGAACAACAACAACTTTCCGCGTCTGAGTTAATTAAGTTATTTTCAATAATGTTGACGACTTTGGGGATGGACGAAAGTCAAAGCAAATATTATTACAATCTTTACATTTTAAATTACAGACCCAAAGGTGATTATGAAAATATAACTCAAGATGATTTTGTCGATCCTCGTACAAGCAAACCAAAAAGAGTATCAAATATTAATTCCCGAGAATATGTAACGAACAGAATTCCGTTTAAAGGATCTAATCTTGAGGGGTATTGGGATATTAACCCCAAAAATCAAAAATATTACGTGGTTAAATCATACGGTTGGTACCCGATTTATTTGTTTATAAATGATAAATGGTACGGTGTTAGTGATAGGTACTCATCATCAACTTCAAAACAAATGTCACACTCTAGACCGTCCGTATATGACCCAAATGTAGGTAGTCAAATACAGTATGTGACACGGAATGAAATAGCTGACCTAATTGAGGGTAAAACGATGGAAGAAATCGAAAAAGAAAGGGTCACTAATTTTGTTGAACGTTTTAAGTCTATTTACTCAAACATGAAAAAAACTTTAACTGTGGGTTCTTGGGGTGATAGAATAAAAGTCACATTTAATATTGACCGTGTTTCTAAGTTTAGAGGTAAGATTAAATTTGTTATCTCCGTACTTAAAGCTGGTAGTGTTGTGAATAATAGAATGGTTTTAGACCCTGAAGGTTATACCACAAATGATGATTTTGTTAAAAAATTAGAGGAGGGTATTAAAAATAGAATAATAAGGGACAACTCTGATTACTTATCGGAAGATAATACCGTATTCGAATTTAAACACACGGAAGTGTGAATTAAATTTCACTAACTGAATTCTCATCAAACCTGAGATCATTGTTCTCAGTTTCTAGGTGGTCAACATCAATTTCTACCCCTTCCCAATAATCTAAATTACCATTCCATTCATCCAACTTCGCGTTAGGTATGACTAAATTTTCATCGTAAGAATAAATAGAGTGTTGATAAGTTCTTCGAATAACTTCAGTAGCGATAATGTCAATTTCGTATTCGAATTCTTTTATTGATGGTCTTATTAATTCGTAATCTTCACCCGAAATTATGTTTGAGTAATTTAGTTCATACGTCGACACAATGTAGTTGAAATCTAAACTGTCAATAGTGATATCAAATACTTTTATCATATCCCCAACAATATTCATTGTACTATCATTGAAATCATTATGTAAATTAATTACACCAATTTCATCACTCATTTTATTTAAAATGAACTTTAATACTTTATCACTTAAATTTTCTAATACTGATTTCATAGTCTAATTTACAATATAAATATTTGAATTTTTATTAAAATTTATTATTGGTAATTTTTAATCTAACGTAATAATATTTATCGTTATGGGAATAAAAATTAAATTAACTGAATCACAATTAATTTCAGTCATACGTAGGGTCCTGAATGAAACAGCGGAAATTGACGCTATTTTGGACAAAATAAATAAGAGTGGTATGGAATCATTAAACAAATTTGACAGATATGTTTTAGATAACAGTGACGTTGATTATGAGAAACTTGAAAAAAATTTTAAAGGTGACTTGATTAAAAAAATCAAGGACAAGTTAAGGGTGTGTCAGGTTATTATTATACCTGAATTACAATTGGATTCTCACATTATTTATGGTTCAGATGAAGAAGAAGGTAACATATACACTGTAGAAGTTTTAGAAGATGATAAAGTCACTATTATCGCGAGAGATGAGAATGGTCAACCATTTGATTATTTTGATGAACTTTACGAATCTTTAGATGTACCTCTTTTAAATGAAATATGGGAGTCTATTGAGGGTTATGACTGTGAATCTGATGTTAATGACACTATAATGGAATATTACGATAGAGATAAACTTTACCTTAAAGAACCCTTAATTAGGAAATTAACTATGAAAGACGGTAAAGGTAGATTTTTAACACCAAAAAGTATTCGTGACCATATAAATAATTTACCAGACATTGAAGTTGAGGATTCTTTTGGTAATGTCAGGGTGTACACTAAAGTACCCGAAGTAATTCAAGTATATCTTTCGGGAAGATACTGATATTTATTGTTAAATGTAAAAGTTATGGCTAAGAAAAAAATTATTAGATTAACAGAATCAGAATTGGTTCGTTTGGTGGAAAAAGTCGTAAAGGAATCGAACCTGTACGGTGGTTTCCCAAGAAAGGGTAAAGTAGACTATTGGGTTGACTTGGAAACTGATACTTATATCGGTGATGATGAAGTAATTCGTGATATTGAAGATGATGAATTGTTTGACACTGAAGAATTTGACACTTTAGACGCACTTTACGCTAAACACCCAAACATGAGATCGTTTGATTTGGGGTATAAGACTGGTGATGGGAAGGATCCAAAACTGTTTGACAGTTATAGACGACAGTACGGTGATGGTGAAGGTGGAAAGTTCAGGGCCAGAACAAGAAGACCTAGACCTTAACCTTACAAAACATTTAAATTTAAACCCACATGAATGTGGGTTTTTTATTTTAACTATTTTTAAATATATTTATCCATATAGTAGTGATTTATGAAACTTAACGAAGAGATAGATAGAATTAAACAAATAATGGGTGTCATTATATTGGAAGCGTCCAAGGTTGATTCTTTGGTTAGTAAATTGGGGTTAACTCAAGAAAACGCTGAAAAAATGGAGAGGATTTGCGGAAAATTATCGATAATAATGACAAACAAATTAAAAAATCATATAAATGACATTCTTGAAGAATGGGGTGAGACAAACATTACAGATGAATCGATTACCACAACACTTAATAATCAGTTAAATCGAAATCAATTTTGGTCTTCATTAACATCAATTATGGACTATATTCGTGTTGGATTGAATGGTGATATGTCCACATTAAAAGATTTTACTTTTAGGGGGATGTATACTAAGTCCCAAGAGTGGCACGATTCTTTAGAGGTGGGTCAAGGTAAGATAAACTATGTTGAGGAATCCCCTATTATATTAGATTTTAGAGATGAAAATGGAAACGGATTTTATTGGGTAAATTTGGAAACAAACTACTCGGAAGAGGAATGTGAAAGAATGGGTCACTGTGGAAGAACAGGTTCGAATAATACGTTATATTCATTAAGAGAATATAAGACACTACCAGGTGGTAAATATACATTAAATAAGAGTCATTTGACTGCCTCGATTGGTTCTGATGGTACTTTATACCAGTTAAAGGGACCTAAAAACTCAAAACCAAAAGAAGATTACCACGATTTAATTTTGGAACTGTTTTACCTACAAGATGACTATGGTGATTATCTGATTCAAGATTTTGGTAGTGAATACGCTGGGCAGTTGGACTTTAAACTAAGTGATCTGAGTGAAAATACTATTAAATTATTATACCTTGATAGACCTGAATTATTTAATAGTCGAGGATTACAAAGAAAACTAATTGAATTGGGTATAATTGAGAAACCTGAAGTTGATTATAATATTACATTAGAAATTCCATCTGATAGTGTTGGTGACATTGTTGATGGTGATTGGGTTATTAGAAGATATAAAAGAAAAATAACTACACCAGCTGGTCGTGAATATGAAAGAACTGAGCAAGTAACAATGATAGAAACGATATTAAGTGGTGATATTTGGGATTTATGGGAAAGTTACGATATTGATTGGGAATCTTCTTTAAATTATTATGTTGACAGTAAGAATGAAAATGAAATAGAGACGTTAATTAGAAGAATCGCGTTCGAATCAGATCCAGAGTTACTAGAAACCGATTTTAATGATTTAACATTAGAGGAAAAAATAAAAGAATATGACGACAATTATGAAATTAGGTCAGCAATTTCAAACGCGACTGATAATGCGGAAGCAGATAGTTACTATAACTACCTGTACGATACGTTAAAATCGTGTTTGGAAGAATACGGTGAAGTCAAGAAGATGGACGACACTGGGGTTATTATTAATATTAATGTTGAACCTTATTTAAACTCAGTTGATGATTCAGACATTGATGGGTACATGGATGATTGTGATGATGATATTGCTTGTGTGTTTAAAGAAATGTTATCTTATGGTCATATTGACAAACCAAATTTTTCACTTGACGACCGTTGGTCTCCTGATGTTAATGAACAATATTTTAATGACATATTATCTGATAGGTTATCTGAAATTTAATGGAAAGGCAATTATTAAGGATAATGGAAATTATGGGTTTAAATACCCACAATTTTGATAATTGGGTGGTACCACCTTTAGATAAGTTAAAGTTAGAGTATCACATTGAACACCAACTCAAAGGACATCAATTTTTTGAGTCAGAACGTGATTTTTTAAAATCTGTAAAACAGGGGGTGATTATTGACGTGACACCCGAAATTGATTTTAAAATAAATTACAGAAGTCGTACAAATACTTACGATGAGTTAATCAATTTAATTAGGTCTTACAGATCTTACCCTAAATTTAGGAATGAAAAAACGGTAGATAAAATATATGATGGGTTCAAAAATGATTCAAAAATGGAATTACCCATTATAATTGAATTTCCAGATGGTTCTATGAGAATATTTTCTGGTAACACTAGATTGGATATCGCGTTTCAGTTGGGTATTACCCCAAAAGCTTTACTAATTCAGTCTAATAATTTTTTGTGATACCTTAACTTTTTACATTAAACACAATAGAAAGTCTATCATACCCTTTCCATACGTTTTTCTTTATCACCCACTCAAAATTTATATTTTCAGACGGCACAAAACCATCTATGAAGTGAATACCTCTGTTTGACTTGGTGATGTTATATAATATTTCTTCACCTATATTTTCACGTAACTCACATATGAAATCATTATAATTTCTAACAGAAGTTTCATAATCACCGTCACCCAAAAACTTTATAGCTTTTTCCAAAGAGGGTTTGTGACAGATTTTCACTATTGGTTCTGAGTATAATTTTGGTTTAGCACACTCCCCTACCCTATACTTTTTTATTTCAAATTTTTCACCATATTGGTTAACAGCGTCCCATTTACCGAAAAAAGACTTTTCATTGATTGGGTAAAATTCTTTTGGATTTAAACCTAATGAATGTATTTTCTCTAAGTTGGATTTACCGTTACCGTTCCAATAAATTTTAGGACTGACATTAACACGTGTTAACCCCAATCTATCACATAACACTTTCTCAAAACTCACACCAGATTTAGATCTTTTCTGCATTACATAACATATAACGCATTTTTTTTAACTTGTGAATAGTTATGTGATATTTATATAAAAACTGAATTATTATGAAACAAGGTGGTGGATGTGGTTGTGGGAAAAAATAACACAACCATAATTTAAAAAAACAAAAATCCCCGATTGGGGATTTTTTAATTACTAAAATATATATTTATACTACATGAGAATAATAATTAACGAGAGTCAAATGTATAACGCTGCTAAAACTCTGTTTGATATTATTTTTGAAGATTCTTTTGATATATCTAAAATAATAAATTCAAGTGATAAACTCACTTTGTATTCACCATCTAAAGGTACTACGTTACTATATTGGAGATTAGCTGGTTTTCATGTCGGAATATCTACCGAAATTTCTAAATATATGATAGATTTTTTAAAAATCACAGATCCATTAACTTTTTTTGAATTTTTTGGTAAATGGTTATATGAAACATATGGAATACCAAATAGTCAGAACGTATATTTTGACGATTACCATTTAAAAACTCGTACAATCGCTTATTTAAATTTAATTGAAAATGAAGGTAATATTGAGTGATGATCAACTAAAACGGATATCTACTGATATATTTGACACCTTATTTAATGACTTAGAAATGGTGGACACATATTCAAGGGTACCTAATTTCGATGTGATTGAACCATCAGTCCGTTTTATAACACCATACGCGTTTATCAGACCAAATAATGATGTTATTATGATTGTACAAGGTAATGAATCAAGTACAGAATTATACGTTAGACGTGAAGTAATTCGTGAAATGAGACCATTTTTACCTATTTTGGAGTATGAAAACAAAGTGTCATTGAGGTTAATAGGTAATTATATTAAAGATAAATTCAATGTCGACTTTGATGATGTCAAAATAAATGATATGTTAATTGACCACGTTGAGGACTTCCTAAATGATTCTGAACAATATTTATAATATATGTCACCAAAGAGTATAGTAATAGATACTTTGTTTAGAAGTTTTTTGGGTGAACTGACACATAAAGACGCTGGTGAAGGTTACCACCTTTTTTATAGTGACAAAGATAGTGAATACGCAGCTTTCTCAAAAAATACGTGGGGTAGATTGTGGATTGATAATGATGAAAAACATGTGATACAAGTTATATGTCTTTTACGTGAGAATGGTTTTGATGAGATAGACATTATTAACTACTTTTTAGAAAAGTATGGTATAGAAAT
>Ga0208161_1000892_pt1 | contig 16543 bp, 22 predicted proteins | sample CB_VirMetaG_3_FD_184538 | JGI IMG/M metagenome (GOLD analysis project Ga0208161, IMG submission 184538) | Freshwater to marine saline gradient viral communities from Chesapeake Bay - CB_1508_1S Viral MetaG (SPAdes) (version 4) | ecosystem: Environmental > Aquatic > Marine > Coastal | place: USA...
AAACAGATACTACAGACGTGTTCAAGTAACGAACATTATGTAATATTTTGTTGAGAAACAAATTAAAAAGGGCGATGTAAAAGTCGCCCTTTTTTTTAGCCTTTATAAATAATCATATGGTAGAAGTAGTATATCTTATACCTTTGTTATACGATTTTTATTTAAAAGAATTTAGACCTTTCGCTGATATGGAAATAAAAAAATATAATTCACAACAAGAGTGTATAATAAAGATGAATGAGCAAAACAGAAAATATCAAATTGAATTTTCAGCATTAAGAGTGGTATGTGTAATAAAGTAATATTTTTTAGTATCTTATTTTTAACATTAAGTTGTGTAAACAAACCGATACAAACAAATAAAAAAATAAGTGTGTATGATGGTTCTATGAGTATTGCTGTTGCTTGTATTTTTAGTCCTAAAGATTGTGACAAGGTAGTAGAAGAAAAAGAGTGGGAAGAAGTAGATAAGACCTTAGATAAATAATAGTATGACAGTTACAAACTCATATAATAGACAACCTACTAAACTTGATTACGCAAGTCCTACTCAATTTAAGTTTGGTATTATTAAGTTGCCTAAAGTAGAATACTTTTGCACAGCTGCAAATATACCAGGAATTACATTAGGGTCTACAGATCAACCAACACCTTTAAAAGACATTCCAATACCAGGTGATAAATTAAGTTACGACACTTTAAACATATCTTTTTTAGTAGATGAAAATTTAGAAAACTATAGAGAGATACACGGTTGGATGACAGGTCTTGGTTTTCCAAAAGACTACTCTCAATTTAGAAATCTACAAAGTGCAGGAAGTGATAGATATCCAACTACTACAAATACTGGATTAAGTAAAGAATTAGGTCAAGTAAAAAAAGCAGTACAAGATGATGGTGGTCTATATTCAGACGCAACATTATTTGTTTTAACAAGTAAGAATACAAACAATATTGAAATAAGATTTAGAGACATTTATCCTATATCTTTATCAGGTTTAGACTATAATCAACAGGCAGGAGATGTAGATTACTTAACTGCTTCTGTTACTTTTCAATATAAGATATATGAATTTGCAACAAGTCAAGCAAGTACGGTTACGGAAACTACTTCCTAAACCATTGACTAAATAATTAAAAGCTGATATAATGGAGATATTATGACATTTGAAGAATTACAACAACTAGCCGAAAAAGACCTAAAGATAAATGATACTGAATTAGATTTAGAATCTTTAAAAACACCACAACTACATAACAAATATTCAAAATATTACAATCAATACATAAACTTGTTAAAGAAAGCAGAACAAGATAGAGATAGATTGATAAGAGAAAAATGGGAATATTATACTGGTAAAGCAGATCCATCTGTGTATCAAGCCAAACCTTTTAATTTTAAAATATTAAAACAAGACGTAGATAAGTATTTAAAATCTGATGAAGATGTAATTAAATTGGAACAAAAAGTAACTTATGTACAAAGTGTTGTTGATTACCTAGATAAAACTATTCGTATTATTTCTAATAGAACATTTCAAATTAAAAATGCAATTGAATGGCGTAAGTTTACTAGTGGAGTAATTTAATGGAATATCAGATACAAAATTTATGGGCTACAAAAATATTAATAACTGATAACTTTCTACAAGAAACTTATGTTAAAAATATTAAAAATCAAATTTTAAGTATTTACAATAAAGATCAAACTAATTGGCAAAGTGGACCAAATCTACACGAACAAGAAACATTTAAAGTTTTATCAGATGAAATAAAAAAAATATCTTCTCATTTTCTAATTAATGCTCAAAAACAAATTTTTGAAGATTTGATTATCACTAGTATGTGGGCAAACATTTTAAAAACAGGAGAATTTCATAGGCCACACACACATTCAAATAATACTTTAAGTGGTGTTTTTTATGTTCAAGCAAATAGTGAAAAATCAGCAAAAATATATTTTACAGATCCTAGGCCTCAAGCAACTGTATTGTCACCTGACTTTTCGGAGTATAATGGCGATAATTGTTATACTTGTCATTATCCATCAATTACCAATAGATTAATACTTTTTCCTTCTTGGTTAAATCATTACGTAGAAACTAATAGTGTAAATGAAGATAGAATAAGTGTGTCTTTTAATTTAATGTATAAGGGAAAATTAGGCAACCCTAAATATTTACAATCAAATATATTTTAATGATACTAAAAAAACCATACATATATTATAATAAAGTTTTTGATGATTCTTTTTGTAAAAAAGTTATTGATTTAGGTTTATCTAAATTACAAGATGGTCAAACTAGTGATAAAAAAGATTCTGCAAATGCAGAAATGACAATAGCTGGTGCAGACAAAACTAAAGAGCAATTGGAAAAAGAAGGTGTTTTAGAAAAAACATTTATGAGAAAAAGTAAAATTGCTTGGTTAAGAGAACAATGGATATATAATTCCGTACTTCCTTTTATTAATGACGCTAATAAAATAGCTGGTTGGAAATGGGATTTTGATACAATAGAACAAGCACAATTTACAAGATATACTGAAAATGAATTTTATGGATGGCACGCTGATGGTAATTCAGATCATTTAAGTGTATATAATAATTCTAATTCTACTATGACAGGTAAAGTTAGAAAAATAAGTGTTACAATTAATTTAGTAGATGGTAACGAATATGAAGGTGGCAATTTAAAATTTGATTTTGGACCACACGCAGGAATAAATAGATTTAAAGAAATTACTGAAATAAGACCTAAAGGTTCTATTGTAATATTTCCGTCTTTTACATATCATCAAGTAACACCAGTAACAAAAGGCACTAGATACTCATTAGTATTATGGTGTATAGGTAAACCGTGGCGATAGATACAAAACAATTTTATAAAGAAAACAAATATTGTGTTATAAAAAATTTCTTATCTAAAGAAATGGCATATTTTTTATATTCATATGCTTTAATGAGAGCTAGAAGAGCTGCAACTTTTTATCAATCAAAGTATAAAGATTATAGACCAGATTTAGATGGAACTTATGATGATAAACAAGCACCTAAAACTTATTCTTGTTACGCTGATCCTGCAATGGAAACATTATTAGATAAATCAACATTAAAAATGAGAGAAATTACAGGTTTACAATTAGAACCTACATATTCATATTGGCGTTTATATAAGCCAGGTGATGTTTTAAAAAGACATAAAGATAGACCTAGTTGTGAGGTTTCTACAACTTTATTTTTAGGACACGATATTACAAATTTATTTGATACCAATTATCGTTGGCCAATGTATATTGATGGTACAGGAGGATTTAATAATAAAGGAACGCCTATATATTTAAATCCAGGTGATATGATAGTTTATAGAGGTTGCGAAGTTGAACATTGGAGAGACAAATTTGAGGGCAATAATCACGCTCAAGTATTTTTACATTATAATGATATTAATGGTCCTTATAAAGATTATTGTAAATATGACGCAAGACCACATTTAGGTTTGCCTGTTGAATTTCGCTCTGAAACAAAAAAGAAATTATTAGCAAAAGTTGATATTCAACTAAATGAACAACATTATGTCAAGCGAAATCAAAGTAGAAAAACTTAATTCAGTTTATATACGAATCACTGCTGAAGCAGATATAAGACGAGAACTGTCTGAATACTTTTCCTTTGAGGTTCCTGGATATAAATTTACACCACAATATCGTAATAGAGTTTGGGATGGAAAAATAAGATTATACTCTTATGCTACAGGTCAAATGTATGTAGGATTGTATCCTTATCTAAAAGACTGGTGCAATAAAAAAAATGTAAAAATAGAAGAAATCAACGAAATTGTAGTGTTTAATACTGTCTCAGCCGCCGATATTCAGGCGTTAATCAAGTCTTATGACATATCTATCGAACCACGAGATTATCAAATTGACGCATTTAAGTTTGCCTTAGAAAATGAAAGAGGTTTGATATTATCACCTACTGCGTCTGGTAAATCTTTAATTTCATATATGTTGATTCGTCATTATTTAAATCTTATTGATAACAATATTTTAATTATAGTACCAACAACTTCTTTAGTAGAACAGTTATACAAAGACTTTAAACAATATGGATATGACGTAGAAACAAATGTAAGTAGAAAATATCACGGATATGATATTGATGAAAATAAAAGAGTAGTTATTTCAACTTGGCAATCTTTATATAAATTACCTAAACAATTTTTTGAAAACTTTGGTGCTGTAATAGGTGACGAAGCACACTTATTTAAGGCTGTTTCATTAACTAAGATAATGACCAAGTTAGTTGATTGTAAGTATCGTATTGGTATGACAGGTACTTTAGATGATAGTAAAACACATAAACTTGTATTACAAGGATTATTTGGACAAGTTAATAAAGTTGTAGATACTAAAACACTTATAGAGAAAAAACAACTATCTGACTTAAAAATTATTTGTTTAATTTTAAAACATACAGATGAAGAAGCCAAAAAACTTTATGGTTGTAAATACCACGAAGAATTAGAATATCTTGCTACTTCAGAGACAAGAAATAAATATATAAGAAATCTTGCATTAAATTTGCAAGGTAATACTTTATGCCTATTTCAATTAGTAGAAAAACACGGAAAAAAACTTTATGAACTTATTGAAGAAAAGTCTGGAGATAATAGAGAAGTCTTTTTTGTTTATGGCGGAGTTGATGCTGAACAGCGTGAACAAGTTAGAGCTATTACTGAAAAAAGCGACAACGCTATTATTGTTGCAAGTTATGGCACTTTCAGCACAGGCGTTAACATTAGAAATTTACATAATCTCATTTTTGCTAGTCCTAGTAAGTCTAGGATAAGAAATCTACAAAGTATTGGTAGAGGACTAAGATTAGGTGATAACAAGAATACAGCTACTCTATATGATATTTCAGATGATTTAACTTACAAAGAAAGAAAGAATTTTACACTTACACACTTTCAGCAAAGAATAAATATTTACAACGAAGAAGGGTTTATCTATGACATTCATAGTGTTAATTTAAAACAATGACCGATATATCTCTCACTACCAAAATAATCAAACTAGTATCTGGAGAAGAAATATGTTGTACTTTACCAAAAGAACAATTAAAAGAAGCTTCAAACTTACTTCGACTTAAAAGTCCAATGTTAATAAAGTACGTGCCTCAAATTTCTGATTTAGGTGTGTCTGATTATATTGCATTGGTAAAATGGATAACTTTTACAAATGATGAAATAGTTACAATACCAAAAGACAAAATATTAACTATCTGTAACGCCAGCGTTGCCTTTGATAAAAGATACCATTTATTAGTTAAAACTGCTAAGTTAATGCAACAACCTTTACCTGACTATATTGAAAAAGATTTACAAGATGATGAACTAGATAAACTAGTAAATGAAATAAGAGAGAAACATAACTTAAAAAAGAAACTAAAAGACTTTGCTGAACTAATAGATATGCCTAGTAAGAAACTTCATTAGTAGCTAGGTTTCTGGTGAAGCACCTACATAGGTATTATACACCAAAAAACCAATTTTGTCAATGACCTGTGAAATAAAAAAACATAAAAATATAACCGTAAACCATTGACAAAAAACATATATTATAGTATAATATTATTATAGTTTGGAGAAATATAATGAGCAGAAAAAAAAGTGAGCATTACGTAGATAACAAAAAGTTTTTAGAAGCAATGATTGAATATAAAGATCGTTGTAATAAAGCTAAAAAAAGAAATAGAAAAAATCCACCTGTTACAAATTACATTGGAGAATGTTTTTTAAAGATTGCGAATCATTTATCTTATAGGCCTAATTTTATTAATTATACCTTTAGAGACGAAATGATAAGTGATGGGATAGAAAACTGCTTACAATATTTAAGTAATTTTAATCCTAAAAAATCAAAAAATCCTTTTGCTTACTTTACACAAATTATCTATTATGCTTTTATTAGAAGAATACAAAAAGAAAAAAAACAAGTTAACATTAAAGTCAAATTAATTGAAGATTCTAATTTAATTGATATGACCGTTCAACCTGGTGATGAAAACAATGATTACACAAATCAATTTGTAGAATTTTTAAGAAAGAACAGAGCAGTAGATAGCATCCCTAAATCGAATGAAATAAAAGTAAAAAAAAGAAAAAGAAAAGAATATAGAACACCTTTAGAAGAACTTTTATAATATGAAAATAGCTTTACTTAATGACACTCATTTTGGTGTAAGAAACGATAGCGATGCTTTTAGACAACATCAAGTAGATTTTTTAGAAAACCAATTTTTTCCTTATCTAAAAGAACATAAAATTAAAACACTTATTCATTTAGGTGACGTTGTTGATAGAAGAAAATTTATTAATCACCAAACAGCTTCTACATTTAGAAAAGTATTTTTTGATAAACTATGGCAAGAAAAAATAGATACACATATTATTATAGGTAACCACGATACTTATTTTAAAAATACAAATGAAGTAAATGCTGTAGAAAATCTTTATACAACTTTTGATGGTCAGAATGAACCTTGGATTTATACAAGACCTAAAATTGTTAACTTTGATGGAACAGATATATTATTTGTGCCTTGGATATGTGAAGACAATGAACAAGAATCATTAGACGCAATAAGAGGTGCTAAAGCAGAATTATGTTTTGGTCACTTAGAAATAAAAGGTTTTGAAATGCAAAACGGAGTAATTAACGATCACGGTTTAGATAAATCAGATTTTGCTAGATTTGATAGAGTTGTTTCAGGACACTTTCATAAACATAGTGATAATGGACATATTATTTACTTAGGTGCTCAATATGAACAAACTTGGTCAGACTATAACGACCCTAAAGGTTTTCATATTTTTGATACAGAAACTAGAGAAATAACACGAATCATTAATCCTAAAACTATGCACAAAAAAATTATCTATAATGATAAAGACAAAGATTATACAAACTTTGATATACGACCTTATAATAATCATCTAGTAAAATTAATAGTATTAAATAAAAGCAATCCAGAGATATTTGACAAATTTGTAGAAAGATTGTATAATGAAATAAACGTACACGATTTGAATATTATTGAAGATTATTCGGATATTAAAGCAAGTGTTAAAGATGACATATTAGAAATGGGCGAAGATACAATTACTTTCCTAAATAATTATGTTGATCAATTAGAAACAGATGTCAATAAAGTTAAGTTAAAAGAATATTTAAAATCAATTTATGTAGAGGCTAGTGAGGTGTAAATGATAACCTTTAAAACATTAAAATGGAAAAACTTTCTTTCTACTGGTAATCAGTATATAGAAATTAATTTACAAAAAGCATCATCTACACTTATTATAGGTGATAACGGTTCTGGGAAATCAACCTTGTTAGACGCATTATGTTTTGCTTTATTTAATAGACCTTTTAGAGATATTAAAAAAGAACAATTAGTTAATACGATTAATAATGCTGATTGTGAGATACAGGTAACTTTTAAACTTGGAAATAAAAACTATAGAGTTGTAAGAGGTATCAAACCTAATATATTTGAAATTTATTGTAATGATGTTTTAATCAATCAGGATGCTTCAAATATAGATTATCAAAATATGTTAGAACAAAATATTTTAAAATGTAACTATCGTGCATTTTGTCAAGTCGTTATTTTAGGCTCTTCTTCTTATGAACCTTTTATGCACCTACGTGCTAGATACAGACGAGAAGTTGTTGAAGAAATTTTAGATATAAGAGTTTTTACACATATGGATTTATTATTAAGACAAAAACAAGGTGAGTTAAGTAAAACAGTCCAAGATGTTAAATATCGTTATGATTTAATGAGTGAAAAATATCAACTACAAAAAAAATATTTTACAGACCTACAAAATAGAGACAATAGCGACATTGATGATAAACACGACCAATTAAAGGAAAATAGAAAGTATAGTGAACAATATAATGAACAATTGCAAAAATTAAATGAACAAATTATATCTACTAAAGATAGTATAAAAGATAAAGATGAGTTTAAGAAAAAATCTAATCAACTTGCAAAATTAGAGGCAAAGATAGAAACAAATTTATTAAATCACAAAAAGACATTAGAGTTTTTTGAACAAAACGACACTTGTAATACTTGTACACAACCAATTGACCAAAATTTTAAAGTAAATAAAATATCAAGTGAAAAAGAAAAGATAACAGAATTAGAAAACGGTTTAAAAGATTTATTAAATGAAATTGTAAAAACAGAAACTAAAATAAATGAAATGGCTAAAGTATCAGAAAAGATTACAGATTTAAATATAGAAGCTGCTAAAATTAATACTTCTATTGATGAAATAAACAGACACTCTAATAGACTAAATGATGAAATTGTAAGATTGCAAAGTGAACAAGAAAACACAAACAAGATTGCTATAGAACTTGAAGAAATAAAAACTGAATTAGAAAAAGTTGATGTTGAAAAAAATAAAGTAATAGAAGAAAAAAAATATATAGATATTGCTAGGGAAATATTAAATGATACAGGTGTTAAATCTAAAATCATTAAGAAATATCTACCTATTATGAATCAATTAATTAACAAATACTTACAGGCAATGGATTTTTTTATTAACTTTCATTTAGATGAAGAATTTAATGAAACAATTAAAAGTAGATTTAGAGATAATTTTGTTTATAATAGTTTTAGTGAGGGTGAAAAGTTAAGAATAGACCTTGCATTATTATTTACCTGGCGAACTATCGCTAAAATGAAAAATAGTACAAATACAAATCTATTAATATTAGATGAAATATTTGATTCAAGTTTAGACACAACTGGCACCGAAGACTTTTTTAAAATACTAAAAGAACTTACAAATGAAAATACGTTTATAATATCACATAAAGGAGACATAATGTTTGATAAATTTACCAACATAATAAAATTTGAAAAGTATAAAAACTTTACGAGGATAGCATAATGAGATATGATTTGATTCCACCAAACGATCCTAGAGTATTATCAAGTGTTGCAATCTTTGAAGAAAAGAATTTAAAAGAACAAGACAACCTAACACCTAAAGAATTTGCAGACAATATGTTTGAGACAATGAAAGTATATGGAGGAATAGGACTGTCAGCTAATCAAGTTGGTAAACCATATCGTATGTTTGTAATGGGAGACCACTTAAACATAGAAAATGGTAAAAAATGGGTATGTTATAATCCTGAAATACTCAAAGTAAGTAAAGAACAAAGTAGATTTAAAGAAGGTTGTTTAACTTTTCCTTTTTTATTTTTAGATATAAAAAGACCATCAGCAATTGAAGTTAAATATCTAAATGAAGACTTAAAAGAGATTACTGAACAATTATCAGGTCTTCCTGCAAGATGTTTTTTACACGAATATGACCATATGCAAGGAATCGTTTTTACAGAAAAAGTTAGTAAACTTAAATTGGACCTAGCAATTAAAAAAAGAGATAAACAAATTAAAAAATTAAAAATATTAGCAAGTCAAAATGCAAAGGAGAAAAGTATATGATAAATTATACTAGTGTTTTTTCTATACCTATTTGGTCTTTTAAATGCAATGAATGGGAAGATAAAAAAAGACAATTAAATGAAATATTAAAAGAATTTCCTGAAAGTAGAACACCTCTTCAAAATTTTTTAACAAATAGACAATCAAATAGAGCAGGATTGATAGAATTAGTATCTTCTTTGTTTAAAAGAGAATTTACTATGATTACCGAACATTATAAAAAAGATATTTCTATAAATGATATGTGGACTGTATCTTATGAAAAAAATGATTATCACAGTCCACACAATCACGGAGGACGAGGATTGACTGCTATACTCTATTATCAATTACCAATAGATAGTCCTACAACAACCTACATTCAACCTTGGAATGATTGGAATACAGATAGAACAATTTACAGACCTTTTACAGTTTATGAAGGAGATATAGTTATTGTTCCTAGTTTTTTAAATCATTTTTCTGAACCTAATAAATCTGAAAAAACAAAAAAAATATTATCTTGGGATATGATGCTACAAAATGAATAAAAAAAATAAAATATTTAAACAATTAGATTTACCTGAATACAAACAAAGTTTAGATCAAGCTGTTAATTACCTAAACAATCTATCTTATTCTGCTGTTAAAACAAAGTATAATGCAAAAGGTAATTGGGACGCTATATCTATAAGAGGTTATAGTGATGATATAACTAACATATTAAAACCTGGTGTATTAAAAAGTGATGTAGAAGAACAACCTTTAAGATGGACAAGTTTATATGAACAGGCAGAATTATTACCAATTAAAGAAATACTTGTACACATACCTGCTGAATTTGAAAGAGTAAGAGTAATGAGATTAAAAGCAGGAACTAAAATTTCAAAACACACAGACAAAGTAGATAAGGCCATTAAAAATGGAGACATAATTAGATTACACGTACCTTTAAAAACAAATGAAAAAGTTACTATGACTTTATGGGAAGGTAAAAAAGCCAAATCTTATAATTTAGAAACAGGCAAGTATTACTATACCGATGTATCTAAACCACACGCTGTTGACAACTCAGCAGATTTTGATAGACTACATTTAGTCATAGATTGTTTCAACAATCCTAAATTAGAAAACTTATTAAAACAAGATGTTATTAGCTAAACCAAAAGACTTTGAAAAAATAAAAGAAATATTTTATAAACATAAAAAATGGTTTCCTCACGTAAGAACCGATTATATGAAACGTATGATCAACAAAGAAAGATTGATATATGAAGATTCGGTTATTATTACTTTTCATCACGCTAAACGAAAACAAAAGATAGGTGATGTACAGTTAGAAAAAGGTGATACTGTTTTACATCAAATCGCAAGTGAATTTCAAGGTGATGGAAATGGTAAATCAATTATTAATAGATTTTTTGAATGGTGTCCACAAGATGTTTTTTTATCAGTAAGAGCTGATAACTTGACAGCCTGTAAATTTTATGATAGAATAGGTATGAAAGTTGAGGGAAAAACAAGTTGGGCAAAAGGCTCAATCCCAGGTTTAGTTTATGTCAAACGCAAAAGAAGTAGTTAGAGATTGGAAAGATAGTAAAGGTTTTCCTTACTACCCTACAGACAAAAAGTGGAAAGATAAAGAGTTTCAAAATCTTGTGTCTTTTCAAAGAGACGGTATTTTAGATAGACCTAATAAAATCATAGGACAATCAACACACGGATTATCACTTGCGTGGTCTTATATGCCACACGCTTGGGGTATTAAATGTGGTAAGATGAAAACACCTATGGAGATATGGGAAGATGAAGAACATTTAGAAAAAGGTATTAATAAGATTTTAACAGGTACTTTTTTTAAACAAAAACCAGCACACGAAATTACAGACTCAGATATGAGAGCTATGTTAAGACGATATAGTGGCACTCAAATGGTATCTAATTTTAGACCTACAGCAGCTGCAACCTTATATGATTTATTTGTAGAAAAAGATAGTCCTTTAGAAGGAACAGAAGCAGGTACAGTATGGGATCCAAGTATGGGTTATGGTGGTCGTTTATTAGGTGCAATTGCAGCTGGCGTTAATTACATAGGTACAGACCCTTGTGTTCCTACTTATTCAGGTTTAGAAAAGATACGAGACGAATATGGTCATACTCATAAATCATATAAATTATTAAGACAAGGTAGTGAGACATTTATACCAGAAGATGAAAGTTTAGACTTTGTATTTACAAGTCCACCTTATCTAGGCCACGAAATGTATGGTGATGAAGAAGAACAATCTTTTAGAAAGTTTCCTGTACAAGATTTATGGCGTAATGGTTTTTTATTAAAGACTATACAAAACGCATACAAAGGTTTAAAAAAAGGCAAGTATGCAGCCTTTAACGTTGCAAATGTTAAATCATATAAAACGTTTGAAGAAGACACTTATGATTGTATGAAAGAAGCAGGTTTTAAAGACATAGATGTTTGGTGGTTATCTTTATCTACTCAACAAGGTACACAGGCACAATCAACACTAGATGGTAATGAAACAGAAGTTAAACAAAAGAATAATTACATAGGCCGATTCGCAAGACCAGACATTCCAGGTAGAAAATATGAACCTATATTCATTGGAATCAAGTAATGAAAAAAAAAGATACAACAACTGAAATAAAAAACTACTGTAATAACTGCGGACACGAATGCCATTGTGGAAAAAAATGTAAACAAGAATACACAGACGGTGATGGTGAAAGATATGAGATTCAGATTTGTAGTCATTGCCAACACGAAAAAAAACAAAAAAATAAGAAAAAAATCTAATGTTCTTGTTTTGTTCTCTTTAAAATCTAATAAAATCAATGTTTTTTAATGCTTGACTTTTAAAGTGTTTTAGTGTAGCGTAGCAGTATATGACACAAAACACTATGCAAAGTCAAAAATCTAATCTTGCAAAATTACTTGCAACAGAAAATATACAAGTTTTACAAAATCAAGTTAAGACGGCTTCGTTTGATGTTAAAGACCGAGTATTAACTATTCCGTTTTTTCAACATAATGACAATAACGTTATTGATATGTTGATTGCACACGAAGTTTCACACGCTTTACATACACCATCTAAAAGTTGGGTAGATATGAAAGACCGATCAGATGAGTTTAGGTCGTTTGTAAACGTTTTAGAAGATACTAGAATTGATAAACTTATACAAAAAAAATATCCAGGTGTTGTACAAAACTATTTAAAAGGTTTTGATAGTCTTTTAAAAGAAAACTTTTTTGGTACTAAAGATAGAAATTTAAATGATTACTCTTTAATTGATAGAATTAATCTTTGGTACAAATCATCAAAAACTCTCCCTATTACATTTAAACCTAAAGAAAAAGTTTTTATTAACGCAATTGAAAAACTTAAAACATTTAAAGATGTCTTAAAACTTGCTGAAGACATTTTAGGTTATTGTAAAGAAGAATTAAAAAACGCTAAACAAGAAACAGTTGAAATTTATACACCTGTTGCTGAAGAAGGCGAAAAAACAGATTTAAATACAGAACAATCTGAGTCTAAAGATGTAAATGATAAACTTGACGCTTGGGTAAATAAAAATACAGAAGTTAAAGATAAACCTGAAAAAGATAAGTTAACTAAAACAGGTCAAACAGGTAATGGTGCTAATGGCACTACTAAACTTACTGCTGTTACTAACGAAGTATTTACTGATCCTAAACTTTTTGATTTAAAAAAATCATCAAGAGCCTATGCTAAATTAAATCAAGTTTATTTAAAAAACTTAATTATACCTACTGCTAAATTTATTAGTGATAATCAAAAAAAATATTTAGAAACTGGTAAAAAATTTCCTACTTATAAATTAGGATTACAAGAATGTGAAAAGAAATTTACTCAATTTAAAAACAAATCTATACCAGTTGTAAACTATCTTGTAAAAGAATTTGAAATGAGGAAGAATGCTAGATTACACGCAAGAGCTTCTAATGATAAAACAGGAGTAATTGATCCTCTTAAATTGCACAGTTACAAATTTGCTGAAGATATTTTTAAAAGAATTACTGTTGTTCCAAATGAAAAGAATCACGGAATGATTTTCTTATTAGATTGGTCTGGCTCTATGTCAAATCATTTAATGCCAACAGTTGAACAATTACTTAACCTAGTATGGTTTGTTAAAAAAGTAAATATACCTTTTTCAGTATATGCTTTTGTAAATAATAACAATGATATTGATCCAAAAATGAAACCATTTTCATCAAATAATGGTGAATTAATGGTAGATCAAACTACTAGATTAATACAATTATTTACTCACAAACTTACTAAAACTCAAATGTTAATGTCTGCTAAAACACTTTATACTATGGCAGCTTATTATGCAGATAACTATACAAGACACAATATATTTAACAGTCCTAGTTGTGAAGTGCCAAGTCCACACGGCGATTATCAATTATCATCAACACCTTTAGATGAGTCTTTAATTGCAATGGATAAAATTATTACTATGTTTAAAAATCAAAATAAAGTTGATAAAACTGTTTTAGTATGCTTAACTGATGGTGGTGCTAATAGTTTAAATGGTGTAGTTGGTTCTTTAGGCAAAGAGATACACATTAAACTTGGTAAAAATTATGTTGAATGTAATAGATGGGCTATAACAAAAGAATTGCTTACTTACTTAAAGAAAAAACACAATATTAAAACTGTAGGTTTTTATCTTGTAAATAATTTTAAAAGACTTCAACATAGAATATGGCACAGACCTGTTAATCAAATAGATAAAATTAAATCTATCTTTAATAAAGAAAAAGTTTTTGCTGATAGAGAATCAGGTTATGATGTTTATTATTATGTTAAAAGTGATTTAAAAGTTGAGTCAAGTGATTTAGATAAACTTACAGTTGATTCTAAAAAATCTGAAATCAAAAGAATGTTTGCTAAATCAATGAAAGGAAGACTCATTTCCAGAGTATTATTACAGAAATTCATCAAGGAGGTCGCATAATGACCTTACTAGTCAATAAAATCAATGCTTTTTTATGCTTGACTTTAATAATAAATGATGATAGCATAGCAGTATATACATTATGAAAAACAAAAGGAGACTTATATTATGGAACTTAATGTGAAGCAAATACAGACAGTTAAGGTATTATATGATACTTACAAAACTGAAACTGTTACAAGAGCACAAATCAATGCTCTAGTAAAGAAAAAAAAGATTTCTAATCCATCGTGGTTAAAATCTGATACTTATAAAGTTGATAGAGGTGTTTATCAATTACCTTTAGATAATAAAACACCAGATGTTAAAACTGTTAAGACAGTTGAGACACCTAAAGTTGATGATACAAAGGCGGCTTATGTAGTTAGTTCGTTAACTGACAACGTAGTACCATCTTTGATACCTAACTTTGTTAACTTTGGTAACTATTCCGATATTAAAAATATCGTTAAATCTAAAAAATTCTATCCTGTGTTTATTACAGGTCTTTCAGGCAATGGTAAAACACTTGCTGTTACGCAGGCGTGTGCTGAGTCTAAAAGGGAAATGATTAGAGTTAACGTAACAATTGAAACCGATGAGGACGATTTATTAGGTGGTTACAGATTGAAAGATGGTCAAACTATCTGGCAAGATGGACCAGTTGTAGAGGCAATGAAAAGAGGCGCTATCTTATTGTTAGATGAGATTGACCTTGCTTCAAATAAAGTAATGTGCTTACAACCAATCCTTGAAGGTTCTGGTGTTTATATTAAAAAGATAAACAGATTTGTTAAACCAAAACTTGGATTTAACGTGATCGCTACTGCGAATACAAAAGGTCAAGGTAGTGATGATGGTAAGTTTATAGGTACTAACGTATTGAACGAGGCGTTCCTAGAAAGATTTCCAGTAACGTTTGAACAAGAGTATCCTTCTACTAAAGTGGAAGAACAAATTGTTGCCAATACTTTAAAGTCTGCTGGTAAATCAGACGCTAAGTTTGCTACTAACCTAGTTACTTGGGCTGATGTAATCAGAAAAACTTATAAAGATGGCGGTATTGATGAGATTATTAGTACCAGAAGACTTGTACATATTGCAGAAGCATATGGTATCTTCAAAAACAAAATGAAGGCTATACAAGTTTGTACTAATAGATTTGATGACGATACTAAAAACTCTTTTACCGAGTTATATACTAAAGTTGACTCTGGTGCTAGTGTTGATCAAATATTAGAAGACAGAAAAAAACAAGAGTTAGAAAACTCTATTGGACAAGATTCCAATGATAGTGAGGATGGCGAAGAGGAGGACATAAATGTCTAATCTATTGAGTAACCTAAAATCTATCTCATAGTGTAAGTCCAAAGACCAGGCCGAAAGGCCTGGTCGCTTATATATAGAAACAAAATGAAAAAAGAAACATTAGAAGAATTTTTAAAACGAGGCGGTACCATAACAAAGTTAAAACCAGGTATGGCCCAAAACGTAGGTTCATTAGATGGTACCAAACAACCTAAATGGACTAAACACGAAATTGAAACAGGTAAAGACGCAAAATATGGCCCATATAAGCCAGATGAATTAAAAGTTTATAAACCAAATACATACCAAGATTTTGATGTAGGCGGTAATGACTTGCCAGGTATTGCAAGTAAAAAGAATGAAGGAGGTAATAACACTTGACTATAACTGTTGATGTTAGAAATGGCAATGTTGAAAAGGCTATGCGTATCTTAAAAAGAAAAGTACAAAAAGATGGCATAATTCAAACATTAAGAGATAAACAATACTATCAAAAACCATCTTTTAAAAGACGTGAAAAAATAAAAACGGCTAAAAGAATGGTTGCTAAATTACAAAAAGAAAAAGACGCTATGAATGGTATTGTAATTGTAAAAGGAAAAAAAGTTAAAAAAATTTAGAGTTTCTATGCCGTTTGTGTCTGATATATATATTATTACTACAAGCAATTCGTAAGACTTGTAGAGGCGTAGATAGGTTAGGGTAGTGCCTTGATTTATTTAA
>Ga0208161_1000896_pt1 | contig 16524 bp, 30 predicted proteins | sample CB_VirMetaG_3_FD_184538 | JGI IMG/M metagenome (GOLD analysis project Ga0208161, IMG submission 184538) | Freshwater to marine saline gradient viral communities from Chesapeake Bay - CB_1508_1S Viral MetaG (SPAdes) (version 4) | ecosystem: Environmental > Aquatic > Marine > Coastal | place: USA...
GTAATTTGTAGCATTAAAAAATGAAGTAAACATATAATCCTCCTGAAGATGAAAGTAAAGTAAAATTTAAGTTGACTCCCGCCTCAACCCAAAACTATCCCTTATCGGGCATTATAAATTCATCGAAATAAGGTAAAGTCTCCATGTAATCACAAAAAACTCCCCAATCTGGATGTCTGTGATGCCTACGCTGCTGGTAGATGCGTCGAAGCGTTGGATATGAGAACATTTGGATTCGCTTATAGTATTTGTCGGACGCCATATCTTGTTTCTTCTGGGCAAGCTCTAGCCCTTTCATCCCAGCTAAATCATAATTCATGGAACTAGATGTCGATAAAACCTCGCCTCCAATACGATAAGTGTCCAACTCTATCATCCACGTAATAGAAAACTCCATTTCAAAATATGCCCAAATTCCACGAGAAGCCTTTTCGTGACCATTTCCCGCCTTGACAAGCTTAGATAAAAGCTTTTTGTCTTCTCTCCCAACAAAAACCCTGTCGTCAATTTTTATATAGCTATCAGATTTCTCCGAACTTCCCTTAATCGGAAGCCTCATGGCCAATATAGATGGGTACAACCCAGATATTTCTAATAATTTTATTTTTAGAGGTTTATATTTATTCATGTGAATAATCCTTCATTTTAATTATAGTCCCTTCCAATGTTCACAGGCGTGGGCAACAGAACACAAATTCTCACAGAAGAATTTTTCTGGTTTTGGTTCAAACATTTCTTCTTCTTTTGCCGTCCTTACCAGCCCAGACCACCAATCCAAAGTTTCTTTGCCTAATTTCTCATTATAGTCTCTAGTCAAGGTGCTTTTCATGTTTACACGGGGAAAATATAATCGAAACTTGTCTATTTTTATATGCTCTTCTTTTTCAATGAAATATGCATATAAAGACATCTGTTTCCAATAGGGGTCAATCTTCTTTTCTTGTGGCTTCCCCCCTTTGGTAAATGGAGAAGATGTTTTGTAATCCACAAGATATGTGGTGTTAGATTTCTTGTGCCTAACAATTGTATCAGGTCGGATGGTCAGTTTGATACCATCTACTTCTGAATCAACGGTAGATTCATTTCCCATCAATACATAATCATCTCGATTGATTTGTGTAGAGAAGTCTTTTAGGAACTCAATTGTAACATCTTTATACCGCTCTAATATATTGTATTGTTGCAGGAAGGGTGGGGGTTCATGCGTCACCTTATCAACAAATAATTCATTATATCTAGTTATAATTGTGGTTTTATCCAACATTCCAGACCACCATTCTTCAATGACCTCATGGGCAACCAGTCCGAAATCAGAGAAGAAGTTTCCATATCTTTCTTCTCTATCTATATATGTTAGCTTCCATGCGTGGGGACAGGTTTCAAATGTTGTGGCGTTTGAATAAGACCACGTCATAAAGTCTGTTATAAAATCATTTGAGCCCAATTAAAACTCCTTTAGTTGGTTACGCATATCTTCTGGAATATACTCTGGGTCTTCTCCAGTCCAGTTTTTATATAGATTCTTGTCCATATCAAAATCCATTCTCCAAGGTCTATTTGTTTCTCCCCCCTGCCTAAGCTTTAGCCAAATCCAGAAATTACCATTCTCGTCGTGACGAGGTGTTCCAACTACATCCACACCCTTCTCCCCGCCCTCGTTAACGTCCGCAAGATTGACATTGGTTACACCCTTTCTTTGGAAGTCTCCGGCAGATTTTCGCATCTGGTGCGCAGTCATACATCCCAAGTCAAACTCACGAGAATATTCCTTGATTGCGTAGGACTTAACATCATTGTCTGTATAGCTCTTCTGTTTATATGGCAGCTTCACTTCGTCCAACTGGTCTACAATGACATATTTTACTCCCTCCGCCGCCATTTTTCTCATTTTGCTACGGAGTTGAGGGAGTGTTAGAGATGGACTATCGTCAAATAACAGTTGAGATTCTGATATTTTCCTTGCTGCGTCTTCAAATGGTGGAATTTGGGCATCGGTCAAGCGACCTTCTTCAATGGCCAAGGGGTCGATGCCAGTCATCATACGAATAAGGCGTTTGGCAACTTCCTCGTTCCGTTGCTCCATTGTGATAATACCTGCTTTACTGATAACTTTTTTCTTTAAATAATCATCATATACCCCAACAACGCTCGTATTGTATGCGATATTGTGCATCACTAGAGACTTACCACTACCAGACGTTCCAACAGTTAGATAAACCCGCCCAGGATACAGACCTCCAACGAAATTGTCAAATACCCAAAGTCCAGTCTTAATATATAAACTACCATTTTTCTTGGCGTTTATATACTCATCAACAATGGATTTTACAACAGTTTTACTAGTAGCAATGCTGGATTGCCTTGTCCCCGCCGCCAATGCAATCTTGCCAGATTCTTGTTCCACGTAAGATAGGATTTTATCCGGTTCTTCCCCTCTCTCGGCCTGTTCCTTTGCCAAAAGAAGAAATTCCATGATTCCCCGTCTTGCGGTTACATTTTGAAGTTGGAGCGCCAGACCCTCGATAGACGTATTCTTGACCCCCTTATCAGACACTTCGCTCAAATAGTCTAGATATTTTTTACCTATATCATTACTATCAGAACCATCAAATCCCTTTACCGCACTCAACGCCCCCAAAGAATTTAAATGGTTCGCTATCGTGTAGGTATTTATATCAACATCTTTATCGCTAAGGTTTTCAATAGCCCTATACAAAACCTGATATGGGGGATGCCCAAAAGATGCGGGCTCTACAAACTCTTCAGCTATCCGAAAACTTTCGGGTTCTTGGATTATTTTTGCTAAGACGGATTCTTCTAGTTTTGGATTATATTCCTTCATTATCATTAGTCAAAAATTCCTCTCAAAGATGAAATATGCTCCTTGTCTCCACTAACATCTATTTTCTTGGGTTTTAATACTGTGTCAGCCTCAATCTTTACTTCTTCCAAAGCACTATCTAGAACCTTGCCGATAGCGAGAGGGTGGTTAGTTAACTCCCACGCCTGACCATGTCGGTTATCAAAATTTCTTTTAGCCCTAACTAGTGCGGAAGATAAGTACTTCCCACATTTATTCCTTATTTTTTCTAGGTCTGCCACCCAGAATCCATAGCGAGACTTCTCTTTTTTCTCATCGGGGTCAGGTATCGTTTCAAGTGGGATTTCAAAGGATTCTACATATACCCTAAGCGTGTTCTGAAGATGGTAGGGATATTTATTTATAATATTGTCAAATTCCTCTTTTTGAAGCCTTCGGTTTAATGATGATATATACAAACCATCGTCATTATTCAATATCTTTTCTTTAGATTCCTTGAGTAATGACGTCGTATATTCTTTCCAATGAGAATCCATATCCTCTCTCATGGCTTTGATATAAAATGCTTCTGAGTGTTCAACAGATGTGTCGATGCCAAGCGATTGCCAATATGCATCCGAATCTATTGTAAAATGTAAAATACTATTTTCTGACAGGGGAGTTTTAGCCATTATAAAATTCCTTTAGATAAATTTCGATAATAAAATATACTTCTATATGTTATTCTATCTGGGATGGGAAATGTTTCCCACCTGTCAACAATTTCCGCTTCATCATATTTAGAACTTTTCTTAGAAAAAGAATCCCACAAGCTCAAACCAACATCTTCTAGGGGCTTTAGCGCAATACCAATTTTTATCCAGTCCTGATAATTGTCCGCGTATTCTGAAGATATTTCTTCTAGAGCTCTAGCTATATCTAGAATAAACTTCTGGTCTCCCAAATCAATTTCTGGAACTTGCTTAGATTTTTTATCCACATCATCTAAACCTAATTTTCTCAACATCAAAGGGGTTACATTCATGGGTGGATTATTTGGATTCCATTCCCCAACTCGAACATACGAGCCCTTATTTCCACTTTTATCTATATACCAAGAATGAGGAGCGATGAAATAGCTATTCTTTGCTCTTGTATCTATCTGGGTTTTTTCATCTGTGCTGATGATTCCAATGTTGGATGGGTCTGAATATATTAGGTGAAATCCCCCGCTGGGGGTTATTGCTTGCCAAGCCCCACGCCAAGGAATTCCCATCTTCATAAAATTTGAATGTCCCGTTCCACGAGAAGCTCCAATTTTTTTGTGGTTATCTAAATCTATTACGAATAATTTCGACTTGCCACAATTTACACCAATTCCAGCATTCGGGTATCTTTTCCACCAAGCTCGAATTTTATCCAAATCTCTTGTTGCAGATAACACACCACTCGAAACATAAGGAGCCTTTGGTTCAGGGATAACGGTCTTTTGTTTTTTATGGCTGTAGTATGGGCTGCCGAAAGTCTCCCTTGTTGGGAAAACATACCAGCCGAAATTTTTGGCGTAATCTAAGGCTGCTTCAAGCAATGTTGAATGGTTATCCATAAAGCAAAAACTCCTTTCTCCTTATTGTTTTTTCACTTAAAAAGCCCCGACTATAGGACTAGCCATAATCGGGGCTTTGGGTTATTTATGCTATCTTATGCTAACTAAAAGGGGAATTCGTCTTCGTTTCCACCTTCTTTAGGAACGTCGGCCTTTGCTTCGTCTTGATACTCAAAATCCCAGACAACTAAACGAGGGCTTTTTGGGTAGACTTTCTTACCATCCTTCAAGTATGGCTCAAGAGTCCATTCACCACCCCACTCGGGAATTTCAATTCGGGTTGGCTGACGACCATTAGCTCTATTTTCAAGACCTTTCTTAGATGCATTACCAACAAAGCTAACAAAGCTCCAAGAACTATTTGCGTAGGCAAACTTACGATTTTTGTCGTCAACTTGGTCGGGGTTTTGAGCCCTATAATCACGACGCCCAGTACTCATCTGAACTTCGAGATACTTTCCTTTATTTTCTGCTTTCCAAACGCTTGCGTATGTCTTTGCGAGTTTAATAGACATTCTTATTTATTCTCCTCTTTATTTGAGTTCTTCTAATTTTTCTTTAATCGAAGGAAGGTCGGCATCGCGAGCATCTTGGAGTTTTTCCACCCCAAAATCAGATAAAATCTTCACGACGCTTTCTTTATTGTTATTATAAACTTCTTTCATCAAATCCCGAACATCATCCATGCTTACACCGTGGCGAACGGGAGGGGTATAGCCATCGCCAGAGTTTGCCCATTCAATAAGGCGCTTACCGTGCGTCTCAGAGAGCAGTGTTTCAACATCGTTCTCAAAAATGTGGGTGTTGTCTTTCTGTGCGGTAGCCATGTTGGTCTTCTGGTCAAGAAGGAAGGTCGCAGTAAACTCATACTCGAAACCTTCCCGCTGCTTAGAACCAACGCCAAGCTTCTTGACATTCAGCTTGCCAGAATCGCTTGTTTCCATTGCGTACTGGTCTTTACCTCGCATAGTTGCAATAATGTGGATGGGACTGTCTGCAATGGCTTCAATGAATTTATTGTGACGGGGAGTAACCTTAGCCCATGCTTGATACGTGCCACCAGCCTTGGCGTGAAGGTCAAGACATCCGCCCTTGCCCTCCCACTCGTGAGATGTGCTATCAATAATCAGAATCTCATACCCTGCGTTCACCGCGTCATTGATATAGTCAACATATTTCTCAGGTTCGTGGGGGCTTGGGACATCTAAGATGTCATATTCAAACTCGTTGGAATAATAACTTCCACGACTTGCCTCAGTGTTGAGCATCGCAATTCCCGTTTCAACACCCATTTCTTTCAAGGCTTCTTTCATCCCAGTAGCAATTCGAAGGGCTGAGTATGTTTTGCCTCCACCACTAGGAGCCATTAGCGCCACCTTCGTATAAATATTCTCTCGTTTTGCCTTGCGAAAACCAGACATCTATATAATCTCCTTATATTATTTTGTAATAATTCTAAATAACTTTTCAAATCTCTCGTCAAAATTATTTTCTTCTATGGAATAATCAAATTTATCGCTCTGTTCGCCCAAGATAACCGTAAACGCTGAGTAATCTTCTTGCAACATTCTACGCATATCCGATGTAACATTAACGACAATGGCAATTCTTCCTTTTTCTTCGGAGCTCAGGAAGTCTTTTAGCTTCTTTTCAACATACGCATATTTTGTGTTTTCATCAACCATGCTAACAAGACTTTGTATTTCACTAAAAATATCATTGGCGTAAGCATAATGCTCTGGGGAAATAACATCGAAAATTTCCTTTGTCATTCTTGCTGGATTGATTTTAACAACCTTATTATTTTCCTGCGCCTTCTTTACGAATCTCTTCGAAAGAATTGAGCTTCCTTGTGTTACAATGATTGTACCATTCATTTTTATACTCAGAAAAATATATCTTTTTTCCGACCTCCTTTGCTTAAGTTTATGTTACAAAATGGGTGCTACAACAACTAAATACCAATAAAATGTTACAAAAATGTGCTTAAAACCCCCTTTTATGACCACGCTAGATTGATAAGTCTAGCTCTTTCCCCCATGGGAGGAGAACATCCAACCCGAATAAATACATTTTTGTTTCGCTTCCTTCATCTCCCCCCACCACAATCCTCTCATACTTTTTTTCATCAATCAACTTCTTTAGCCGAGTGGTTTTGAATATGTAGTGTTTGTGGGGGCTTCCTCGTAGTCGGTAGATAAACCAATCTGCTTCAGTCACCCTTATCCCACTGGGCTTTCCCCTACTTTCAAATTCAATTACGGTGTTCCCTGTTTTTTCCCACATAAAATCTTCTTTCATTTCTATCGCAATAGTGTTCCCGCTTTTAGTCCTGAAAGACCTGTCCCACTTTGACGTTACTGACATTTCATCTATTGCCTTCACTCCGTAGTTTTTTTCTAGTCCCATTGCAATTTCTTGTTCTGTTTGTTTCGCTGTCTCTAGGTCACTTCTAAAGTCATAATTCGGCAATTATGTATTCCTCCTTGATTATAAATTTCGAGTCGACCCAGTGGGATTCGAACCCACATGAAAACCAATTACCGTTTCAACATGTTATGAGCATGAGCGGATATGGGTCAATTTTAGGCGACGATGGTGGGGGTCGAACCCACATTTTCAGCTCCAATTACCTATACCAATTTAGAAGATTGGAAGGGCTACACCGCCATGTTTTAATTATAACGCGAGTTCTATCAATTTGTGCGGAACATATTCAGAAAATCTTTGCAGCTTCATATTGTCTGCTTCTGCCACGGTAATTATAGAGTGGCAATTAGCACAATATACATCACATTTATCAATTTCCAGCTTTATTTTTTTCCAAGAATACCCCCTGTTAATCATTTCAGATATTCCCAACACCTTATCATTTTCTCTGTGATGAAACTGTAAGACTAGGGGGTTTCTTATTCCACAATGCTTACAAGAGCAAGTCTCCAAATATGAATAATACTCTTCTTTTATTTTATATACACGTTCCATCTTTTGTTTATGTCTACATTCTATACAAACCCCCCTATGTTTTTCAAATCTTACTTCATTTTCACTCCTACCACATATCCTACAACGCTTTTCTTTTGTCATGTAATCTCCAATGAAAATTTATTTATGAGAGTGCTTGATTTCCACATTTTCCGTTCGGGCTTTTACCGAAGGACTCTCATACCCATAAACTCATGCTTTTGGTAATTGCTAGGGTATCCCAAAAGTGTCACCTTGTCGAAGAGGGTGCTTCGCCACCCACAAGGATGGTTTGAGCGGGATACGGAATTCGAATCCGTGACTCCAACTTGGAAGGATGGAATGTTACCACTACACCAATCCCGCATTTTTAGTCATCTACGCTTTTCTATTTTTGGTCGCTAGGCGTCCTTTATGGTTGCAAAGCATGCATAAGTTTGAAGCCATGTGACAAGTCAGTCTAGCGGAAGATGAAGGAGTCGAACCCTTACGCTTTTACACGTAGCCCAGTTTTCAAGACTGGTTATCCACCATCGGATGCCACCCTCCAATTTGGCCGAGAGTACAGGATTTGAACCTGTGCATCCAGTTAAGGATGGCTTCGGTTTAGCAAACCGACACATTACCAGACTCTGTCAACTCTCGACTTTGTGAACGTAGACGGGCTCGAACCGCCGACACAAGGATTAAAAGTCCTCTGCTCTACCATCTGAGCTATACGTCCTAGCAGATAAAGATAAAACGACAGGATTCAAACCTGTACCATCTAATCCAACTGCGAGAATGGAATTGAACCGTTACAGGGATGACCCAGCGTCTATCCGCTTCCGCCACGTTCCATCTTTATCTTATATAATAATACTACAAAATATCCAATTTGTCAAGGGGCAGTTTTGCTTAAAATAGTTCTTTTATGACTCTATAAAATTCAAGTTTTCATTGACTACAGAACAAGGTAAAATCATACCCACTCCCATCATCGTACTTTGGTACTTCCAATAGTTCGGCTATTCTTTTTTCGTTAATTTCGTGAGCTCGGATGTCACGACAACACGAACACCCTTCCGAGCACATGTAGTCAGCAATGGCTTGACGAATTTCTTCTATGCCCACCTTCTTCTCTGACATTTTTATATTCTTTTCTGTCTCGTCCGTTTTGCAAGCGGTAGTTGGGGGGCTCTCTAATTCTTCCAAACGTTTCCTGTATTGATGGTTTGCTTCTACGCACCACTGGCGACCCGCATTTTCAACAAGAGCATCTTTGTGATGCCCGCACGGGAGCAAGTCCGACTGCACGCCTTGTTGGGCGGCTTCTAATTTTTCGACAACACCCAGAAGACGCACGCCTTCATCCCTTACTTCACGAAACCAATCTGCCGTAACAACTTCTGTTGTTTCGTAGCATTCAGGACAAAGCAAATTGCTGTCATCATGTTTTGGGTGTACGGAATCTTCTTTCCACCCAACCCAATCACATCCATTACACGAGAGTATTTTCATAAATTGCATCCTTTGCGGGACGTAGCCCGCCCAACTAATGTATATATAGAATAATTCCGTATAATATCCAAATATGCCTTGGTATACTGCATAAAATGATAGTTTTATGACTATTTGGTTTTCCAACTCTTATTTCTTACAATATTAGAAACTTGATACCTACTAATCGGATATAAGTGAGATATTTCTAAAACGGTATAGATTCCACTTTCATACATTCTCCGAATATCTCTTACATCATCCCAGCTCACTTTAGATGCGGGATTATTTTCACCATCTTGTCTCGCGGCGCGACCCTTGTTGTGTTTGTCTTCTATGTTGTCCTTTTGGGTTCCTATAAAGAGATGTTTGGGATTTACACAAGACGGGTTGTCACACTTGTGGCAAATTACCTTCTTACGCTCTATCTTCTTTCCGGTATAAATTTCCCAAGCTATTCGATGGGCATAAAAGTTTTTATGTCCAATATTGAATTGGCCATATCCCGATTTTTTCTTTCCAACCAACCAATCCCAACAATCGTCATCTCCAAGTATATTTGCCTTACTCCAAAACCTTTGTATGTGTTCTGTTTTCATATATCTAGTATACCACAGCTATTCTTGAAAGTCAATGCCCAATTCTGATTCAATCCATTCTCGCGTATTAGGATGCAACATAATAGTGTCTCTGGCGTCTTCCAAATACCACTTCTTAGTATCGCTATTCTTTCCAACAATCGCCCTACCAGCTCCACGCCAGTCACACAACATTTCTTTTACCACACTCTTTGGCATCTCCATGGCGTACACATCTCCATCATCTTCGTGCATTACCCAGAATTGCCAGTGATGAGGTGCGCGTTTCTGATGCTTTAGCCATGCGACATTGAACTTGTCTACGATGGACTCGTGCTCAGATAAGAACATCATTCTAAGACGTTCTCCAACAAGATATTTATCCTTGTCGTAATGACGACCACCCAAAGGATGATTAAAATACATTGCATAAGGAATCATTTCATCTGGTAAAAACTTGTGCCAATCATGAACGATGCCCCGCAATGGGATTCCATATTTGCAAGCTTCCACAAACACAAACCACTTATGTCGAATGACATACCATAGATAATGTCCAAAAATATAAAAATAGTTAGTTTTCAATTAAATCTCCCATAAACTCAATATGTTGAAACTCTTCATATAAGAAGACCCCGTCAAATTCTCTCCCAAATTCAGGGTGCTCAGACCACTCATAGCTAAAACTACCATATTCGAAAACATGATAGTAGCCATCTTCCAGCTCCTTTAACTTTTCTTCATCTTTGAAACTATCCCAATATTCATATTCAAATTCCAAGGTTTCCGAAAGAGACCATGTTGAACCAATAACGGTAGAACCGCCATCCAACTCAATTTTATTCCCATCTTTGTAAAACTGGAATTCCAATGCGTATTTATCCATTTCCGCCATCCATCCAAATTTCAACATACTTCCATAAAATTTTTAAAATTTCAAATACCAAGCCAATTAAAATAGATGGGACAAACCCCCAAAAAGTTAATGTCAATACAAAAATAGATATAAGGGAAAGAACAAGCCGCTCCCTATTATTCATGTCTTTGGCTATGTCCCAAATATCCACTGCGCGATATGTCAATCCTGCATCCATAACCATAAATAGCATCCAAAAAACAAAAGATGGTATTCCCATCATTAGCCACCAATTAAAAAATAAGTTCGTCATATCTATCCTTTATTTTCTTCATCTAATCCATTTAGAAAAAACTCTCCCATTTCTTTGTCCCAATATTTGTCAAAATCATAATCACGCCATTCTGGGAAGGTAAACTCTGGCTCTTCGCAAGAATAAAATAGGTTATAATAATTGGATACGACAATCCAGTAAACATTAAACCAGAAGTCAGACATTCTCTGCTTAATACTTGAAATTCCCATTTTATGCGTCACTAGCGCCAGAACTCTCGTACCATTCATCCACTTTTGAGTCGTGATGGCAAAAACAATATTTTTTCCCGACCCAATCGCAAGTTGGGCACTTGCGGCGTTTAGACACGGTTTTCTCATGCCCGTTGGAACAGCGATAAATTCGAGTCAGGCAATTGTCATTGTGGTCATGTCTTTCTGGGGACATATAGGCGACGCAAGTTTCCCATGTTCCATCCAGTTCCCCACCAAAAAACATTGCCTCCCCACATTGGGGACAATTTAAAATCATAAAATCTCCTTTTCAAGAACTTATTCCAAAATGTGTTGTTTATATCCATAAACAGCACTATGTGTAGTTTCTCCCCACACATCAGTTGGTGGGAACTCAACGCGGGTCTTGCCCGAATCTTGTGGCGTGTTTTATGTTATGTGTTGCTCTATGATATAAATTTTCCTGTTGAACTTTCGCATATGAGTTACAACAGTGCAGTCATTTTGCTCACTTGCCACATCCATAGAAATGAACTTTTTTCCAAATATCTTGGCAAGTAATAATTCCGCTCTGTATAGGTTGCCAACTTTTGGGATATTATCAAATACATTTTTATTCATAGAATCTCACTTTTATGCACAAAGTCTACAAATCAATAGCAAGATTATTTTCTTCGATGATTTGCAGTAGATGTAAAGCCTGTGATTTAGCGTCGTCAACCGCGTGATGGTATACACCTACTCGCTCAATCTCCGTCTTTGGATACAAAGATTTTACAGTCCGATAGCATCTGTCGTTCCAGAACGCCCAAGGTTTCTCCATCCCGACTTTATTGTAGGCGTTCCCCAAGATAACATTATCAAACATTGCCCCATTTCCCCACACTATTGGAGGTTCTTCAGATTCGTGAACCCAACGGGAAAAATCGACAAGAATCTCTTCTAACTCAACTTTTCCATTGTAAACCTTTGAACGGGCTCCTTCTGATTGTTTCATCCACCACATTACAGTTGATGCATCTATTTGTAGCCCAGCATCAATGGAGCTTTCCAACTTTATTGGTAATGACTGAAACTCATCCTTAAGACCACCCTTATCAAAACGCACTGCTCCAATAGAAATAATTGCAGAGTTGGGAGTATTTCCCATTGTCTCAATGTCTAACATTATATTGTTCATTTATTATCCTCTTGTTCTTAAAATATCGCTTTTATAACCACACAGGATAAAGGACTTCGTATTTATCCCAAACCTCTTTTTTGGAAGCCGCTTCTCCAACAAGAAAAAACATTTCGCCAGTTCCAACAAACGCAAATCTATCTGGAACAGATATATTTGGTCTAACCAAAACCAGAGAGCCGACGTTTAGTTTAGTACAATCAACACACACAAGTTCATCTGAATCGGGAACATACATCTCGTTTTCTCCCAGAACCGCCCAGACACTCCGTCTATTATCTGTTTTCATCGCGAAGTTGAATTCGTCAAACTCCCTAGAAAAATCAACGGATATAAAATTTGGAATCTTATGCGAGAAACTGGTTAAGTCAAGTAAAATAGTAGCGCTTTCTAGATGGTAGCCTTCTACATAAACATTTAAATTTTTATACATTTTGTACAGCTCTTCTCAAATTCTTAAAACATCGCTTTTATGACTCAATGCGTCCGCTAAAAAAATCTTCCGTTTGGTCAAAAGTCAATCTAATCCCATACGAGCTCCCCCTTTTACAATACACAAACTCTCCAGAAATATTGCCATTGGTCATATATGGGATGGCGTCATGGAAGTCCGTAAAACACATGAAATATTTTGTTTTTGGTCTTGTTAGACTACGAAAAACAAATGTGACAGAGCTCCTCCCTCGCAGATAGTTTTCATAGACAATATCATCTAAGAACCTATGGTTCTCTTTCCAACGATAGAACTCATCTTTGTACGCACAATAGTCAACCATCTGAAGATGATTATCTCTTTCAAATGGGATATTCCCAGAATATATTTTATATTTCCCCTTATTCTCAGTTTTATCAGACATGCTATTTTCTACCTCATTTCATACTTAAAATGTATCATTTATGACCAAGAGTGGTCGCCGTCTTCAATGATTGCCCCAACTGGACGTTTTATATTCTTGTCTTTTGGTAGAACATATATTTTATCTTTGTCAAACAAGGATTCTACCCAATAAGGAGGCTTTTCAATATCAAATTCATATTTCTTTATCCCTTTGACAAAATTATACCCCCTCGTGCGACTTAACAAAACAACGGGAGAACCGCCATTCCATTGAGAAACTTTTTCCATTAAGGCGATAGTAGTTTCCGAAGACCACCCACTTATCCGAAGACTTTCGTCTGTAACCCATCTGTAATTCATTTTCATCACCAGCCTATTCTCCTTCTAATTCTCGTCATGTGCTATGTATTCTACACCATCTTCCGCCCTACTATAAAACCATTCATCCAATAAGGAATAAAATTCCCCCAAGTCTTCATCACAGTTCTGCCCAAAAGTAAGAAAGTTTCTTATAAAATCCTTTGCCATAGAATCTAAATCCGTTATTTTTATGATGGTATCATCTCTATTCTCTTGTGCAAACCTAACGGTCTCTTTCGGAATCACAATTAGAATATTATTTCCATCATCATAACACGATGGTTCAACAACACCGTCTGGTAGAACAAATATCTTTTCCATGTAAGTCTCCTATTGAGTATATGAAATAACGATTTTAAGCACTAACTTTCTTATTTCCCAAATATCTTAGAATTTGCCATTTGGCAACATAGGGGGTTGAAACAGATGGGAATTCCTTTTTGAAGTCTGTATTTTCTAAAACCGAAATAAAGTAGTCTTTGTTTTCTTCGTCAAAAGTAAAAACAAGTTCTTTACAATATTTGTCTGCAAAATCAACCCTTTTACCGATAGATGCACCAAAGCTACAAATCCTATAATCCGAATCTTCTAGAATTGGACTATTTGTACGATGATGCTCTACTATTTCAACACCCTCCACTGTGAAGTTTGGTTTTTTGGTGTGAATTTCTTTCGGTCTTTTGTATATATTTATACAACAATGGATAGGAATGCCAGAATACTCTTCAGTTCCAATATCTTCCGAATAAATTAAATCGTATTCATAAAAAGACATGGGGTTATTGTATTGGCGAATAGGTAGGATAAATGCGACATATTCAGCGTTTAGAGAAATAATCTTTTTGAAGAACTTCCTGACGAGATTGTTTTTTCTATCTCCAAACGGCGGATTCCCTATAACGCAAGCATTTTTTGGAATGTCCTTTTCAAATTCAAGGAAGTCTTGTTTTTCAATTTCGGATAGTTCCCCATCTGGCTCTATGTCACAAGCATAGAAGGGAATACCCCTTTTCTTTATCTCTTTGAGAAACGCGCCGTCTCCAGCAGAGGGCTCCAGATAAAACTCAAGTTTAGATGAAATATCTTTTGAATCAAGAATTTCAAAAACTTTTTTGACTACATTTTGAGGGGTATAGTATTTGTCCAACGCTATTTTTTCCATATTCAATTCCTTTTTTTATACATAAAACATCAATTTTAAGACTACTCCACTTCCCACCCAAAGATAGCTTTTATATCAGAGACAACAACACTTCTCCCATGTTTGTGAGGATTGAATGCAATGCCATCTCCCTCTGGGAAACACGATGCCCAATATTTCTCTCGAAACTTTTTAAATGCGGTTCCTCCATCAATCCTGACTGGATGATTAGATGGAAATCCTTTGGGACTCATAGGGAACTTCCCATCCCACAAAATGTTGCTCATACAATTTGTTTCATCCGTTTTCGAATAATAAAGTCTAACTTTCATTGGACGAATAGTTTTTCCTTTATCCATAATGACTCCTATATGTATCATTATAATCTTGGCAACGACAATCGTACTCTCCACAATCTGAGCATTTATCTTCTTCTATTGTATCAGATTTATATCCTTTTGTAAAGTCCCAATCAGCAGCTGGATAGCATTTATGGCACAACAATTTTTCTCCATACAAAAGAAGAACGTGGTATTTGTTACAGCTATCACATTCACCTTTGATAATTTCGTATTTTGGCATTATTTCCATTCCCATAATAAAATATAATGTAAATCTTCTTCTTTCACATCGTAGCCACACTGGGATAAATAATGTACAGCTCGCTTCCAATTCCGACGAGAAAGGGATGGTGCGCTTTCAAAGACTGTTTTGACAAACCTGTTGCATTTCACGTCTTCTTCTGTAAACCCATAGTGATTTTTATAGGCGAAGCTACTTATTTCTTCTGGGTCTATTTGGGGGAACATCATAAAGCCATCTTCTAGATATTTTTCATCAAATAAAACCAATGCTCGGAAAAAGTCACTATCATAGAGTTCGTCTAATATTAGCCCCCGAACCTGTGGGTAATCCCCTATCGGATTATAAATCATATCCCCCAAGGTTTTATAATTAAATCCTTGTACTTCGGCATCTGAATAATATTGGTCATTTCCAAAATATTCGACCATATCTTCATAAATTTTTTCGTATGGAACGTCTCTAACCTTGGTTGGATTTATAGCTCCAACTAGAATATAAACGCTTGGTCTAACTCCCATTTTTACTCCATCTCACAATTTCGTGGAATCATAGACTGGATAAACTCCAAAAATGATTTCTCAGAAACAAACTCATGGCTTTCACTATCAAAAACTCGATACACCTGTGAACCATCAGAGTGTTCATATGTAAAATCGAGACAAATTGTTCTACCGTATTCTGGGTGTTCGTATACTGTTCCAACCACAGAGTCGGTTCCCAATATGTGATAGCGAGGCTTATTTTCTCCGTCATTAGTTGTCATTATTATCTCCTAGCAAATATCTATACTTACAATAGATGGAACATTAATGAATGGCGAACCATGTTCTCTATACCATTCAAGCCAATCAAACTTCCAATCAGTATCTATGCCATCATCCAAGAGTAAGTCGTCTCTGCCCAACAACTCAAGTATGTCATATAAATCTTCTTCTGTGAAGGATGTTGGTTCACAACCCGTAGATGTAAAGGTTCCCGATTCAAGTTCTTTTTGGATTCCCTCTACTAAAACGTATCTCATCTGTTTTTCTATTTTATTACCATTACTCATCAGACCCCTTACCTTCATCCCCCAATTCTAAGACAGAAAAGTAATTGTATAAAGTCCCGTTGCGGATTCTATTTATATATTTATCGCTCCAATACCCCAAAATCATTCTGAATTCGTTTATCTCTTCGCTTTCAATGACGGGGTATCCAAATAATACTTCTTTATATTTCATTTACTAACCGCCCCACCACACTTATGACATTCGCTATATGCTGCTGCCCACTGCCCGCAATACTGACATCGCACAATGGCTACGGGCGATTGGATGTTATTTAGTCTTTCTTCTAACTTATAGATAGCTTCATCAAGCCTATCGGACGATGTTAGATTGAGGTTACTAGCAGATACATCAACGGGGGAAAATTCCGACATATGTCCGCCAACTCCATAAGTACTTCCCCCCGAATCTCTTACCAAGCCCCCATCACGAAATGATTGACGGGTTTCTCGATATGCAGACCAAGGATTACTGGCACGGCTCCAAATATCTTTCAACATAAAACTCCTTTATCCGTACTTAAAACTTAGATTTTATGACTCTTTATCAAGAAAGATTCTCTTATAAAGGCAATCATCATC
>Ga0208161_1000897_pt1 | contig 16488 bp, 15 predicted proteins | sample CB_VirMetaG_3_FD_184538 | JGI IMG/M metagenome (GOLD analysis project Ga0208161, IMG submission 184538) | Freshwater to marine saline gradient viral communities from Chesapeake Bay - CB_1508_1S Viral MetaG (SPAdes) (version 4) | ecosystem: Environmental > Aquatic > Marine > Coastal | place: USA...
AAACTAGCACCGCTTTTTTTACTTTTAACACCTGCCATAATTGATCTCCTATTTCAGATCAATTATTTATATTATATGCTACTATTTTGCTTCTAGCTGGTTATTCACACCAGCTCTTTTTTGCCTCACCGTAGTATTCTCTAGCGTGTCCATTTTCTATAAGCATTTTGCGTAGGCTGTTACCGTCAATGATAACGTCACCTAGTACACGACCACCATACTTGTCCCAACCCATTAAGTTAACCTGGAACTTTTTACCCTTCTTAATTTTATCTTTGGTAAATGCTGAAGCGGCATCTCCTGCTTTGGCTTCTTTATCGCATTGTGCTCTGTGTCCTTTTTCTGGGGTGTCAACACCGTAAACACGTACACTGAGCTCTGGCTTTAACGGCTCTAACAACCATTTAGCTTCAAATGCTACTGTATCACCGTCAATTACTCTGGTAATAACTGCATCATAAACTTTGCCTTCTTTGTCTTTTTTGGCCGCAAAAGCCATGGTGGATAACATTGCGATTAACGCAACTGCTAGAACTTTTTTCATTGTTTTTTCCTTTTGTTTGAATTACCAAGCACGACAAGACCAGTAACGTGCCTTGGTACGAGGACCTGGATTGCTACAGTTGTGTCGAGCTCTGAAACTTTTTCTTCTTGCTGGATTACTCTTTTTAATACTCATTGTTTTTTGACCAGCTTTCTTAGCACTAGTGCCACCGTGGCCAAAATTAACTTTCTTTACGTTACCTGTTTTAGGGTCTTTTACGTATACTTTAAACTTTTTAACATCGCCACGCATTGGCTTGCCTAGTGGAACTTTACGTCCTTGATATTCTGCTTCATCTAAATTAAACTTTTCTTTTGCCTCTGCCTTAGACATATTATACTTTTCTTGAAACTCTTTGTCAGACAGTTCCTGTACGTCCATAAGCAAATCTTTTACTTTGCCTTCGTCAATATAGTGTGCGTACTTGTCATCACGCTCACTCCACACTTCTTCAGCATCTTCTTGTGCGGCTTCTAGTGCATCGTATTGTGCTTGATCATCTAATTCTCTAAAATCTTCAGGACTGTTAGGGCCACCTGTAACAACTCTAATGGAGTCGTGTACTACTTGTACTCTGCCATCGTCATCTACTACTGCTTCGTAGTATAATGGTCCCATATGAAAATCTTCTATCTCACCTTGAAATTTATTAGGTGGAAAACCTTCTGCTAAGTCTTCGTCTTGTCCAGATTGTTCTTTGTTTACTTTTTTGTAAATTGGGCTCTTGTCACCACCACCACCGCTAGTCTGATACTCAACAAAGTATCCAGCGGATTCAAATATGCTCCAAGCAGTAGCATCAGCGTTAAGTACAACGCCATCTTCTAAAACATCTACTATAGTAGTTTCAATTAAGGTCTCGTCACGAGCAATTTCAAACTCAAATATATCGCCAACGCTAGGGGTTTCGTTGGCTTGTTCTTCTTCTAGTAAGTAGTCTTTAAAGGATTTCATAGATTTTAGATCTTTCTTGCTCTCTGTGCCGCTCGTTGCCCGTCTACAGTGCGAACTAGTTTTCCGCTTGCATCGTAGAATTTCACCGTTCCCATGGCATCAGTTTCACGTTTTCCCCCTTTCGGGACCATTCTATCCAAACGACTAGCTATCCGAGGATCTGCAAGATAAGCCTGGTGTCCTCCGTCCCAAGAAACATCACTTAAACTTCTTTGTTGACCGTTACCTTGTTCTGTTGAGGATGATTGTTGCGACGATGAACTACTTCTAGCTACTTGGTCACTACCTGAGCTACTTACTGTACCAATTTTTTGTTGAGCAGTGTTGTCTTGTGCAACTTGGTCACTACCTGAGCTACTTACTGTGCCTATGTAGTTTCGATTTTGTGTATTTTGTTGATTTTGCTGAGCATCTGTTTGCTGTTTTACAACTTGCGGTTCACCTGCATTTGGTCCACCGGCTACATTATTATTTGGTGGCGGGGTAGTTGCTTTACCTTGGCCGTAGCCGCCTTGCCCGGCTGCCTGAGCTACTTGTTTATTATCATCTCCTGTGTTTGAGATATAGTTAGCACTTGTAAAGTTAACGCTAGGATCAGGCTTAGGCTCCGCTTTTGCTACAGATGAATCTGTTGCTACAGGCTTAGGTGCGTTACCACCCATATTTGCAACACCACCTGCAGATACATTAAATGGACTTGCGGCTGGTCCTTTTGCTACAGGTTTAGGTGCGTTACCACCCATATTTGCAACACCACCTGCAGATACATTAAATGGACTTGCGGCTGGCCCTTTTGCTACGGGCTTTACGCCAGGACCTGTCTTAGCTCCAAATGCAGCCGATGCGGCTAGTGATGAACTGTCAAATTTCTTAGGTGTTGCGGTGCCGACAATCTCATCAACTTTTTCTGGGAATCTACGTTGGAGTTTAGTCATTTCATAATTATGAGCTTCCTGATCGGCCATTTGTTTAGCAATCTCAGGGTTGACATAATGATCTGGACCACCTGTTTCGTCACCGTAGCCTGCGGCATCATTTGGCTTGATCTTTGGCTTGCGCTCAGGAGGTGGGGCCTCTTCAAGTGGCCTTACATCAAACTTGTCGCCTGGTCTGACTGGCAGTGGTGTAACGTACTCAGGTTCTTTCTTACCAAGTCCTGGAAACTTTGGTTTAGGCTTTGGTATCATATCTGTGTACTCAGGCTTCTTACCAAGTCCTGGAAACTTTGGTTTAGGCTTTGGTATCATATCTGTGTACTCAGGCTTCTTACCAAGTCCTGGAAAGGATGGCTCAGTTGGCTTATTAGGTTTAATTCTAGCGATAATGTCAGACAATGACTTTCCTGATTTCTCCTTCTTGAATTTCTTGAAATTTGGAGAGGGATTAAGGTCAGGGTTCCACCCCCCCAAAACGTGTTTTTCCGTACCAGTGATCTGACGCTCTCTGTTGTCTGCGTTGGAATCTCCCGGCTTCTTGAAGAAGCCAGGCTTCTTGCCACGTATACTTGAAAATGCACTATCACTACTTTTACGTATACTTGAAAATGCTTTATCGCTCTGATCACGTATATTATCAAATGCATCTTCGCTAATTAAAATGTCAGCAAGCATCTCCTCAAGATCAACTTCAGCTTCATCCATCTTGTTACCAGCTTTAAGTTCTGCTAACCAATCATCAGCTAGTTCTTTAGCAACGGCTTTGCGTACATCAGGGGAAAATATACGTAAGCCATCACCATTGCTATGTTGTTGTCCGTACTGTTTAGCACCGTTAACTGTTAGATAGTAGAATAACTTTTGTGCTAGTTCGTGATCATATACACCTTTGTCCCACTTGCGTGATAAGTTACGCAGAATAGGCTCCACATTCTGTTTGTATAGGTCAGGATCGTGATCAATGTAAATTTTTAGTTCACGTACTGCATCTTCGTCAACGTCAGCACCGCCTTCAGTCATTGGATTGTCGCCAGTGAAGCCAGCAACTGCATTTTGTTGCTTTTTGCGGTTAAGGTCTGTACCTTGATCGAGTATAGCATCTACTGGTGCATACTTTTCATCTGGCTCATTAGTATAAGACTCGTTAAGATTTTTCTTAACTGTTTTAGTCTTTAAGCCAGATAGTTTTAAAATATCGTTTAAATCTTCCATTATATTCCCCTAGGATTACGTATTTAGCTCTTTTTGTTATAGTGTTTCCACGCAGTAGCGTAGGCTATGCTTTTTTCTTGATCAGTTAGTTTTCCGTCTTTAGCATATCCTTTTTTAATATGCTTTACCATACGCTCGTACTTTTTGCCTGGCGGTGTTTCTTCTTTAACTGACTGTTGTTTCTTTTCTGCTTCAGCATCTGCTTTGTATTGATTCCATTTGTTTTTTACTTTATCAACTATGCTCTTGCCAACATCTGACACTACATCACCAGCAGTTTTAACAATAGGAGTTGCAACGTCAACAACATCTTTGCCAACATCTACTGCTATATCTCCAGCAGTTTTTAATACTGGCTTCACATCTTGTTTGTATACCTGTCCTGCTACATCTCCAACTGCTTGTGCCGCTGGCTTTATGTCTTGCTGGTACGCCTGTTTAGATACATCCGAAACAGTCTCAATGTCATCCCCAGCCTCACCACTTGAAACATAGTCCCAGGCTTGTTTTGCTTTGTCTTTAATAAATTTACTAACGTTACTAAAGCCTTGTTTAACATCTCCAGCCGCATCCCATGCATCAAGCTCACGTTTTGTAGTAGGCACAGACTTTCCAGCATCAGCGTTTGATGCTGTGTTTTCTGGATTGTCAAGATAAGCCTGCGAACCTGTTCCATCTTTTGATGTAACCATGGCTGACATGTTTTGAGATAAAATATTAGAGTTAGACTTCAAATCAACATTCTTAAAGAATCCTGGATTTTTTGATGACGCGGCCTGATATCTACTTTCCCAATCTTTTGGATAAACAGCCTGGTATGCTTGTCGAATACTCTTATTTGGATTGTTTAGTACGTAAGTTCCAAGGCCTGTGCCTAGTCCGTGCATAACATACATATTACCAGAATTAACAGGTATATTGTTATCCACTAGAGCTCTAGCATTTGCTTTACCAAGGAGCAGTGCGGCCGCATCCTGTATAGCACTATTGTCAGGGTAGTTTGGATCTAACATTGCCTTGTGTGGCATCTTTAAGATTTTTCTCAGCATTGAGCGTGGTATGCCGTAGTCGTTATACGTACCATTTTTAATATTTGTTTTAATGTTATTCCAAGTATCGGCAATAATTTGATATTTTCCTGATGCTGTCTGGTAAGGCAACGGATTCTTAGCAGTGTAATTACCACCACTCTCAGGTTGAGCTATTGTAGCCATATACGCCATAATTTCCTTATCACTAGGGTATTTCTTTCCTGGTGCTTCACGAATATAACTTTTAGGCGCAGGCAAAGGACCGTATTGGGGAGTTGAGCCCATATCTATTAGAGTTTGATATAGAGACCTGGTGTCTGGTCCACCCCCCACACCAATCCCACCAGCCCGAGATGGTGCTACAGGTGGTTTTATTCTACCTCTAACTCTTGCTTTTGTTTTTGGTCGTGGTTTTTCTTTTGCTTTGATACGTTCACGTGGCTTCTCACGCTTTACTTCGCGCTGTGGCTTTTCAAATGGCTTCTCATCACGCTTTAATTTTTCCTTCTCATCTGCCTTTTTTACCTCTGGCTTTTCTGGCTTTACCTCTGGCTTCTTTACCTCTGGCTTCTTTACCTCTGGCTTTATCTCTGGCTTTATCTCTGGCTTTTCTGGCTTTATCTCTGGCTTTTCTTTTGGTTTTCTCCATTTAAATGGATCATAGGGTTTTTTGCCTAGTTCAGCTTCTCTCTTTTTAATTTCTGCCTGTCTTTTAATTTCTGCCTGTTGTTTTTCTCTAGCAAGTTTAGCTCTTTCAGCCTGCTGTGCGGCAAGTTTTTCTGCTTCTTTTTCTTTAGCTAACTTAGCTTCTAGTTCTTGTTGTTGTTTTTCTTTAGCAAGTCTATCTGCTTCAATTTTTTCTCTTTCAGCTTTTATCCTTGCTTGTTGTGCTTTTTTAGCCGCTTCTATTTCGGCAGGTGTTACTGGTTGTGCATCTGCGCTTGGCGGTTTTTCGCCTTGTGGAGGTGGTGATTCACCAGGCTTACGTTGCACTTTAGGTCCCAAGACTTTATCTATAGCACTCCCGGCATCTGTCGGCGTGCCACCGCTTCCAGACTTTGGCTTTTCCTTAGTTTTAAAGAGTCCCTTGAAGAAATCTCCTATAGGACCTTCACGAAGAATAATTTCTTCTTTTTTCATCTACGACTCTTTCTTTTCTTTCTTATCCATAGCGGCTTTTTTCATTGACTCTTCTTTATCGCCATCTTTGTCTAAGTCTAAGTAGTCAGGTTTGGCGGCTTCGTCAATTTCAATCTTTCTTGGGCGTCCTCTGTCCTGAGCACTATATTTTCCTTGATTGTCGTCAGTAGTGTCAATTTTGCGAACGCTAACAATTTTCCAACCTGGGTTGTCACGTTTAGCATTCATTCTAATGTGCATTTCTGACTCGCCGTCATCTGCTAGTACACGCTCTGCTTTAGTAACGTTGTCTTTTTCCATTTTAACATGGTAGTAATCGCGACTAACAGCGTCTACTTTACCACGCTTGCTAACACGCACACCACTTGCATCAAATGGTTTTACGTATGGCTTTTTAGCTTCAGCGGTTACTTTATACTTTTTACCATCAACTTCAAACTCTTCTTTACCATCTTTTTTAGCTTGAGCTAATGCACCACTAAACTCATTACCTTCGTTTGGCTCTTCTTTAAGTTTAGATTTTTTAAACTCTGCATACTCTTTAAGAAGTCTTGCTTCAACGCTTTCGTTGGTCTTTTTCTTCTTGTGGCTACCACCGCAATGTTCTTCTGTTGTATCTTCACCAAATTTTTTTGCCCATTTGTGGCTAGGGATCCAACCCCCCGGATACTTTTCTTCGTGCCCAGCAGGACGGCCTACATTCATAGGATTCTTAACGGCTGTTGTTCCGACGTACCTACCTTTAGACTGTGAAGCCGCATCTTTGCCAGGACCTCTGGTTTTAAATTGATCTTGAAGTGACGCTTCATGTAGAGCACCCATTATTTCGTCTACTTGTTCTTCTTCAGTAACGTCAGTGCTTTCGTTCAACTGTTGAAGTTTGTTTAAGATGTTGTGCATTTCGCTCATTGTTCTATCCTTGTTTAGCTACCTACAGGGCTCTTTGTACCCTCTGGCAGATCATTTGTTGTCTTACCTTTGGCTGTTTTTTCTGCAACCTTAACGCTGTTCTTTTGTAGTTCTTTAAGTAAGCCTGATGTACGCTTTTCGCCTACTAGGTCTTGTGCACCTGGCTCGTCTTTCAGTGTGTCATCTGTAAGTAATGCACCTTCGTGATCTTTACCGTGTGCTTCAGCGGCTTCTGTCTGCTCTGCTGTATCTTTGGTATGGACACTGCACCAGTCTGCGCTCATGCCTGCTCGCTCACGTAGTAATTGACCAATTTGTACTGTAGTTGCTGGATATGCAACTTCTACGTCAAACTGCCAACACTCGCATGGGCCTGCCTTAGGGAATTCTACGTGCTCAGCAACTGGCATACTCTTAGGTTTGCTGATTGTAACCAGCTCATAAGCATCAAGAGCGTTCTTAATCTGCTCCATCATCTTGCCGGGATCGTTCTTAGCACACTTTACTTTAAAGTGATATGTCTTGTTGCGTTCTGCAATGTATTCGTGTAAATTTTTCATAGGTTTTTATCCTGTTAATGTAGTATTTAGTTACTTTTTATTGTTTTGTAGTATCTGCGCAAGTAGTGCATTGCGGTCTAGTACAACACCTTCGCCGTCAACTGCCTTATCTTCTGGGCTGTCTTTACTAGCCTGATGATCCAGTTTTGCTTTTTGTAATTGCAACTGTACCATACGCAATTTTTTGTCCATTTTAGCAGTTTTAGCACTGATAGCGTGGCCCAATAATGTACCTGCTGTTTGAAATACTTGCCCGCCAAAACGTGGATCCATATTCATACCCAGTTCCATTAGATCCTCAAACTTTTCTGTTGCTAGTTTAGCCAGGTCATCCATTTCTCTGTCACTGGCCTCAAGATCACGCACTGTGGGCAGTGCTGTATCAATCTTATCTATTGCCTCGTCGACCTGTGCTATAATCTTCTTCTGCTCGATAATTTTATCGTTGTTGTCGTGTAGTGATTGTACGCTACTGTCGTCACCAGGATTCAAGTCCGGGAGATCAAATAAGTTTTCTAATTTCTTGGTCATAATATGTTAATTTTGTTTACCACAGTACTGTAGTGTTTTATGTAGGGTTTATCTTTTGCTGTTGGGCACATTCTACATAAACTGTGCGGCTTTTCATAATTGTTACAAAAATTACTTATCTCCAAATCTGTTGCTGTGTAAACATCTAATCCTGTGTTTACATAAGGTTGCCAGTCTAGATCATTATGTAAATTATGATCTTCTAATACCCTGTCAAGCATCCCAACACTACTACATTTATACAATTTTCCTTCCTGAAATAACGGACATTTTGTTTGGTTACATATTTTAAAAGCATCTGCAGGATTGCTGTTGTACGGTTTCATGTCGTTAAATGTATTTTTGTAAGTTTTTAAAAACACATCTGATGTTACAGTTTCAAAATCTAATATGTGTTCTTGGTTGAACCAACGACCTTCTTGTATAACCCAGTGAAACCGTGACATTATTTTATCAACAGCATCCTTAAAATATGTTGATCCTGGGGTATGGTCAGATAACTTTAAGTATATCATTCCGTACTCTTCCATAGCATCTAGTATCCACCAATTCTTACTTAACAAGGTAGCATTGGATACTATCATCAAAGTAATGTAGGGAAATTGTTCTTTAAATTGTACTACCCAATTTTCAAAATCATTATGTAAAAATGGTTCTCCACCTATAAACCCAAAACATTCTACTTGTATTCGTGAAACTAACTGTTCAAACTGTGGTCTAAAATCCTCCCAGGCTACATTACCTCCAGACATAGGATAATCACTATAGTTTGTACACCCCAGACAGCTTAATGTACAACCATATGTGACCTGCGTTTCTAAATAGGGAAGGCGATAAGGTCGTTGAAAATTGTGTTTGCCAATTGATCTCATTGATTACCTTGAAGGTTTGCCCTGGTGGAAGATATCATTTTCTGTCACTATACGAAACTTTAAGCCGTGTTGCTCACACCAGGCCTGTGCCGCTTGCCACTTGTGCATATTAAGTACTGCGGCCGCTTGATCTCTTGGGCTCTTTGCTTCATCTAGTGATGTTTCTTTGGTAGGTTTTACTTCTATAAGTTCTGCGTGTTTCTCGCCATTCTTTTTAACATACACAACCATAAAGTCAGGAACATATATAGTTTGTCTGCCTGTAAAAGGATTACGGTAAGGGATGTGTATTGCTTCGCTGGCCCACTGTAGTATAGCAGGGTTTTCATCACAGAAGCGCATGAACACATGTTCCCAACCGCTTCTGTAATGCGGGTCTTTCTTGCCTACATACTTTGACGGATTTATAAGTTGATAAAATCCGTTTGCGTATTTGCTCATGGTAAAATTGCTCGTTGTACGTATTTGTTAATTACTGGAACATTTTTAAGACCTAGGTAACTAGTACCAACTCGATCAAAATTTAAAAATAATGTTGTGTATGCGTCAAGCTCACCAATTTCAATTTTTTGAAATTCTCTCAATGTTTCCATTGGGTTAATACCTTGTTTTACACTAGTGTATATAACTGCACTTGCTAATTGTCTTGCAGTATCTTTATTACCTGTTAAGTTTTCAAAAACGGCAGTGACCGCGGCATCAACATTACTACTAACTTCAACAGGAATCTCAAAAAAGTTATTAAAGTACTTGTCCGCACTTCTTTCAACTAATGAATTTAAATCAACTTGTTCTAAGTTAGTTGGATTGTTTGCTTTAATTACTGTGGCCATTATTCCCCTTTAACTGTTTTTTGATTTGACGGAACTTTTATCATTGGTGTACTCATGTCAACAAAATCTTGTTGCTCTGCCCACCAACTCTGAATTTTTCTATTTGTTTCATTTATCTCAGCGGCAGTATTTGCACCTAGCACTCCAGTTATACTTGTTGTGAATATGTAACTATTACTTGTCATTATGTTCTCTTATGCCGGAATGCTACCGCCAAGGTTAATACCAGCAGTTTGTGTTGGTGCCGGGTTCGTTGCTGTTGCTACTCTTTGTCCAAACACTAAATCTGTTTTGTTACCACTTTCGATGAATTTAGCTGATTCCATTGAAGCGACTGCTGATTGCTTTGGAATATTCATATTACCAAACGGGGTTTGTGATAAAGTATTTGAAAAAGAATTCGCAATAGTACTTGTTCCAGCTAGAAAGGTTGGAGCCATTGTTTGCAAAGATCTAGCAACAGATGGTGCTGCCGCTACTAGGCCATTGGCGATTCCCGATAGACCCCTTGTTGCTTGATCAGCTACTGCACCAACAGTTCCGGCTAAACCTTTGCCAATTTCTCCTAACTTGCCAGCAAAGCCTGAGAACTCTGGACTAGTTGAAACAGATTGCAATGCTCCAATACCTCCAGTAAACGCTGATTGGCCAAAATTTAAAACTTTATTAACTGGTGCACCACTAATTAGACCCGATCCTGCTGTCATAATTCCTCCTATAGGAACACTAGATGCTGGGAATCCGCTCATTTTGCTTTGTATTTGTGATGTAATAGCATTAGCCCCAGGTAGTCCCGGAAGTGCTCCGCCGTTACTAGCTATACTGCCAGTTGTTGCTGATCTTTTTTGAGTAAATTCTGTAATTCCCCCAGATACACCACTAACTGCACCTTTACCAAATAACCCTGTACTTGCTAACGCTCCTGAACTTGGTATAAAGAATCTATTCCTAGGATCGTTTTGACTCAGTACATCTTTTGTAATTTGTATAAGTTCTCCTTTGGCCAGTCCTTTAAGATCAACATTTTTATTTTTGTTAAACGCTCTAAATGCTGTAAAAGCGGCGGCTCCAAAGTTTCCACCACCAGCCTCGCCGACAATACTGTCTACAGCACTTAATATACCGCCCGGGCCTAATATACTATTTGTTCCGCCACCTGCAGGTGTAAGTGGACTAGGTGACTTATCGTAATGCAAATCTGCAAATCCAGCAACTGTGGCTTGACTAACATTTCCGCCTGCATATAATACTGTTGTAAATGAAACAGTCATTTGATGTTCTAGTATTCCGCCACCGCTTGCATTGTGTGTTCCGTGTGCAAATTGTGTAATAACTGGATTAAGTAAAGTATATTCGCTAAATCTTTTTTGATGTAAACTGTATACTCTAATAGAAGTGAAATATCTTGGTAAGGCAGGACCTAAATCTTTTTTAGGACTATATCCAAACTTATCATAAAAGTCTCTCGAACCTGGTTGATATTTGTTATTAGCATGATAGTTCTGTGCGATATGCCCCGATCTGTCAGAGTACCCACCATCATTATCTCGAAAATAATGTGTGTAGTAATCGTACCAAAGATTCCTTACAATTTCAGACTGATCGTCGTGAAATGTGAATGTTATTGCGCCATAGTTTAGTTTCGTTTGTATTAATTCTTTTTTGTTGTAATTGTTTTGTACCCTTAGATCAACATCGTAGTTTGGCAAACTAACAGATTTAACCAACATTCCAGCCCTAGCTATGTTGTCTTTATCAATGTTAGAGATTGTAGGGTCTACATCAAAGAAAACATGATATAACCAGTCGTACTTTGGACTACGAGCATAGTTATTGTCAACAAAAAGTCTACTGGCATGTTTATAGTCTTTGATACTATCACCAGTAGCAATTTGTTTTAAAAATCCATCAAAAATATTGGCCATAAAAAGTACCTTATAAGGTATTTATTCCAAAAAAATACCCGGATTTTTATGCCGGGTATTTTTATTTTTATAGTCTTTAAGTTTAGGTTACGCCAGTAATTAAAGTACCAACTGTACGTCCAACTGCTGTACCAATACCTGTACCACTTGGTGTCTGAACAGCGTTGTCATATGTAACACTTAAACCAATTGTAGCCGGATCGTTTGAACTATAGTTCATGTCACCGTAGTTTACATTATTCAAGAATGCACCATACAATTCCCATGTCTCTAATACTGTAACATCGTTCGCACCGTTGCCACCATCGAGCATTTCAAATTTGAGAACAAATTTATAATCAATACCTGAACTGGCTGATGATTGTTCTGCAAAGTCAAATTGCTTCTGAATCTGCTCACCAACTAACTTGCTGATATTACCACCAGCGTCATCACGTAGATTAACTGTAACAGCTTCCCAACTTGGCTTACCAATTAAGTTAACTTTACTGTTATAAACGTCAATAACAAAAGGATTGAAGTTTGCTGTAGGTCTTGTGATATCTATGACTTGTTTAGTCATTTCTACTCTGTCTGTGCTAACACCAAAGTTCTCAAATATCGCACGGAAGCGATATTTCATCTTTGGCATTAATAAACCTTGAGTACTTGCGCTTTGGTCTGTACTTAAAGGTACTGTAAATTTGTTTAATGACGAAATTGCCATATTATGTTCTCCATGTTATAGATATTTACCAAAAAATACCTATGATACTAATGGAGCCCGTAGGCTCCATTATATACTACTATTATAAACCTGCGGCTATATCACCTGGGTTCTTGAGTCTAATTGGAATGTAAATAAACTCAACTGCTTTCATCGGTTCAATAGCAATGTCAACATACAACTCATTACGTGCAATACGTGTTGGTGTGTTGTTTGACTCATCACAGACTACCAAGTAATCGTAAACACCACGCTTTGCAACTAAGTCGTTAATTGCGCCACTGATAATGTTTGAGATTTGATCTCGTGTAATCTTGTCATTTGGTTCAAACAAGAAGCCGTCGCCAACTCTTGCAAGTATTGTTCTAATGTAGTTAACAAGACGTGCAACGTTAATACGATCAAGACTGCTTGCAGTTGGGTTACGTGTCTTCTGTCCCCAAACAACTAAGCCAACACCTGGTAAGTTTGTAATAGGATTGATCTTGTTTTCGTATAAACTATCACGTAAGCCTACTCTAATACTGTTAAACTCAAACTCGCCTGTACTTGAGTTGATGTAACCAATGCTTGAAGCATTGTCTACTAAACCACGTCTAGTACCTGCTGGGGCAAACCACTGATATGCCACATTGTCGTTAAAGATCATTGTGCGCAATGCCATATGACTCGCTGGAACAACAATAGCGTTACCTGATAAGTCTGAAGTCTGCCCGCATGGGTAGTAAACACCTAAGTATGGATCTGCTGTAGCAAGACCTGTACCGTCTGTGTTATTACTCCAGTTAGCAATCTCAACAGCATTTGGTGCTAAACGCATTGGTGTATCACCAATAATAAACGCTGTGTTCTTACGATCGTTGTTTAATGCAACCATCTCGTCGATAACTTCTTCGTAACCTGGGCAACAAATAATATTGAATGCATAAATTTCTTCACGTACTTCTGTGCTGGCTGTAACTGCGGCCTGCATAGCGGCTGTGACCATCTTACGCTGTGCTTTACGTCCTGCATACATAGCACCGTTGTCCTGTAAACCACTAGCTGTTTGCCATGTGTTCTTAACAGTTGGTAAACTGCCGCCTGCACCTGGAACTGCTGGTAAATCAGGGAACGCTGTTGCGTTAAATTTGTTACTTACATACTGCTTAACATTGTAACCACTTCTACGCATGTTAAACATTAGCATACCACGTGGGTATAATCTATAGTCTGGTGCGTCTTGGTCAATGTAATCACTTGCTAACAAGTCTGTAATTGCTGGTAAGCTACCTGTAATAATATCTGTAGTACCATCTGTATCCCAACGTGCATCTGCAAATAAGATACCGTTTTGACTTGTTTGATCTGTGTTGTCAATTAATACCCAAGCACTACCGCTGTAACGATAAATTTTTGGATAGTTTTCTAAGTCACTGCTGTCCAACCATAAGTCACCTGCTACTAGTGCGCTAACACCATCGCTTTGGAATTCTGGCTCACTTGCTGTAACCTGTACACCATTTGCATCTGTAGCACTTAGATCGTAACCACGTGCATCAGTTGTTGAACCATCATAGTAACTACTCTTGTAGCCTCTCCAGCCACCAATTTCGTTAATCATGACGTCAACTGTAGCGGCATCGCTGTAGTACCATAATGTACCGTCTGCTGGTGCCTGATATGGCTCAGTTGTGCTATATGTGTATGTTAATGCTTCCCAGTTAGTTAATGCAAGTGTGCTACCATATAAGATAGTACCTGTTGTGCTACTTGTGAAACCTGCATCCGATGTTGGTGTGCCTGTAACATCTGTTAAGTAAATATCACCACCATAAATGTGCTCAAAAGTAATAACATTTGTGCTACTTACACTGATGTCTAACTCTGGAATATTAAGTGCTAGTACATCGCTAACAAAACTTGCTGGTGTTGTACTTGATAATGTTACTGTGTATTCTGTAATTGTTGCTGTACCGATACTGGTAACACCAATTGTTAACTGATCACTTGCTGTAAATGGATTGGCTGCTGTTGCTGTGCCACTTACTGCTGTTTGACCTGCTACACGACGTCTAAATGGTTTGTAACCACCGGTGTCTGTGCGTAGTGGATCATAAGCAACCCAAAGTGTACCTGCGGCAATACCGTTACCACCACCAGCTGGATCTAATCCATAAATTGCATTTTCTGCTCTATTATAGAATGGTGCTCCTAATGTTGTCCAAGTCTCTGTAGTTGAAGTATACTTTTTAATAACAACGTCTGCACCTGCTCCAGTTGCACCAAGTTTAGCATAAACTGAACCTGTTGGGCGCGGAACTGAATCACTGCTTCTCCAACTTGGATAAGCGGCAAAATCACCATATAGTAATAATGGATTTGCGTATGTGCCTGCTGTAATACCTAATGTTGCTAGTGGTGTACCTGAACCGTTAGCAATAGCAATCTTACCGTCTGCTGTTGAACCGTCGCTCTCAGCTAAATCTGAAGCGTACAAGTATAACTTGTTGCCAACTGCGGCGGCTGTAACACCTGTAACACCTGCTGTGTTAATTGCGCTAACAACCTGTGCTAATGTTCTAGCTCCGCCTGTATTACCAACTGTAACTGTTGTTGTGTTAATTGTAATAGTAGCGGCTGGTGTACTTGCGGCAATCTCTGGTGAAGTTGCTGAACCTTTAATTGTAGCACGTGAAGTTGCCCAATCAGTTGTGCCTAAACGTACCCAAGTATTGTATTTTGCGTCATCAGTTGGTAAGTCTGTACCTGCTTTGTAGAATAGTAAAGCATTGCTACCTGTACCAAATGATACGGCATACTCACCAATTTGACCAATACTTGCTTTTGGTACATAAACACTAGATACTAATGTTTGATCGCTTGTACTTGTGAATAGTAAAGGTGTCTTTAAGTTAAACTTTGCGTTAACAGCATCCCATTCGTACATGCCCCATGTGCTTGTACTTAGATCCATCCAATGTGTATTGTTTGCAACTTCACCAACTGGACGAACTGCTGTTGGCGCTAATGCGTCTAAGTCTACATTAGCACGAATAGCATAAATTCTGTTAACATTGCCTAATGCGCTGTAAGCGGCCATTAAGCCATATTCGTTTCTTTCATCACCGTGTAATGGTGTACCCGCGGCGCTTTGTTTGAAGCTTGGGTAACCCATTGCGGCAATAAGTTCTCTTTGGCTAGTGTAGGCTAATAATTTACCTGCTCTAGCGGCTGTTGTGTCTGTGGCTGTTGTGCCCGATGGATTTGTTTTATCCTGAGCAGTAGCCATAATAATTAGTGGTACAGTTCCTACTGCACCAGGAACGTATTGACTTTCGTCTGTTACGCTAATTTCTAATCCTGGGGATACGAGTGCCATGTTTTCATCCTTATAAGAATATAATGTTAGTATTTATAATGTGACTATGGATTTTGGTGGCTACAGATGCCTTTCGAAAGGTTTGCTTATAAATAAACGCATGCAACGCCCATTATGTCCTACTTGTCATGGCAATCCTGTAGCAATAAATTACTATTCTAAGGGTAAAGTACGCTATAGGAAACAGTGCTCTAGTTGTGCTCGTCAAGGAAAACGAGGACGACAGGTTGCAGGTTGGCTACGTGCAGGATATAAAAAGAAATTAACCTGCGAACGTTGTGGATTCAAAGCAAAACACAAACAACAGATGTTTGTATTTTACGTTGACGGAAACTTAAAAAATAATAACTGGATTAATTTAAAATCAGTTTGTGCTAACTGTAGAATAGAACTACAGGAAACTGTTAATACTTGGGTAGAGAGTCCGCTTTCAACAGACCAGTGACTTTAGCATATAAATGTTCTACTGTACTGTTGTTAGGAATGACTTGATCAAAATCTGTTTGTAGCCACGCCCACTCACTAATATGTACGCCTTCATTGGCCAGTGTTTGTATAGCATTAGCATCACCATCGCTTGCTAGTTTACCAGCGTTATACCAGTCTGGTAGTTTGCCACGCTGTACCCACCATACTTCGCCACCAGCTTCTTTAATTGCTTTTACTTCGTTTGGGAAACGTACATCACTGATTACAGTATCGTCTTTGCGACGTGCTAGTCTATTCTCTAAACTAGCAATCCATATATCGTCGTGAAAGCCCTGTCTACATACTTCTGTACCCCAATACTGCAATACCCAACGTGGAGTTAGATGTGGCATACGCAGTCTTTCTGCCCACCAAGTGTCTACTTGTTCACGCCATTTACGTGCTTCTGGTGTTATGCCTTCTAGTAGTTCTCTGTCCCAACCAAACACTGTTGCCACAGCATCTTTAAGTGCGCCAGCAAAACTATCACGTCTATAGCCGTGAAAG
>Ga0208161_1000898_pt1 | contig 16487 bp, 27 predicted proteins | sample CB_VirMetaG_3_FD_184538 | JGI IMG/M metagenome (GOLD analysis project Ga0208161, IMG submission 184538) | Freshwater to marine saline gradient viral communities from Chesapeake Bay - CB_1508_1S Viral MetaG (SPAdes) (version 4) | ecosystem: Environmental > Aquatic > Marine > Coastal | place: USA...
ATACTTAGGAACACCCGGACTTATTGTTGGGTTGTTTGGCCCTACTTTTGGAGATGCCGCTGTAATCTTTAGGCGCGGAAAACTAGCATCAGTTTTAGGCACAAAGGTTCCGGGCTATGGCGCAGGCACTACAGTTTTTGGAGAAGACGCCATAAAAGATTACAAAAAAGAGCTTAGGGAAATTGATGAAAGCATAGCAGAGGGTATTGAAGATATAAATCCGCTTGCAAAACGTAAAGCTTTATATAGTAAAGGCGGCGTTGTAGACGATGTACCTAATGTTCCTACAGAACCTGACGAGCGTATAGATAAGATGACAGGACTGCCCTACAACGAACAGGCTGGTGAAGCCTTTATGGACGAAGAAGACCTTTCTAGAAGTTTGCTGGCAAGGAGAGCGTAATGAGTCTTGCATCTTTATTTGCAAAAACAATTGTCAAAGCTTCAGATAATGTGTTTGATGCTCAAAAAGTTAATACTCAAATTAAAGCACCAGTTGCTCGTATTAATGAAGCCGTACCTTTTACAAACAATGATCAAGTTGAGTACGCTCAAAAAGTTGTGCGCTCTTTAATTACAGGAGAAAGCCCTAAGTTTTCTAATAAAGAAAAAAGCATTGACCCTGATGGGGCTATTTATAATAGTTTAGATGAAATGCTGGTGGGCCAACTTCCTGAGTTACGTTATGCTAGATATTATAAAGTTGCAGACAAAGACGTAGAACTAGAAGAAGCCGACCAAGCCGTTGTTGAATATTACAAAGACATAATCTCTGCAAAAAAAGAGGCTCGTTTGCTGTCAGAAACTGCTATACAAACAGCGGCAGAAAACGTAGTAAAAAATATTAAAACTCTTCCTGAATATAAAAGGTTTGTAACTGCGCGTCTGCCTAAAAAGGTTGGCGTTGAAGACGAGCCTATAACAAAAATTACAAATAGGGATGTAGCAGAGCAAGAGTTTTTAAAAGATTCTATTGAGACAGACTACGTATACCGTGCGACAGATATTGGTGCAGATAGAGAGTATGACTTACGCTTTCCTTTTCCTGCTGAAATATCTACTCACGTTGGTGGTGACATGGGCCAAGCTAATTTTATGGCAATACAAAAAATCTTTGGTGAGGATGCTAGAGATATGGTGCTTTCAGATGCACAGTTTGTTACTGCCGCAGACGCTGACGGTTTTCCAATAAAGAAAAGAATTATTCCAGAAAAAAGTCTTAATAAATTCTTTGCAATGCGACAGGCTTTTACTCGTATGGGCTGGAATCCTACTGAGTTAGATCTAGACAAAGATACTTTTGATGATATTGCTAGAACGCTTCAGCTAAATGAAGTAGAAGAAATGGCAATGTTACGTTCTGCAACAAGCTTTAACAATGTTGTGATGAACAAGGGCCGCGTCAACATAAAAAATCCTTTAGACCTAAAAGATCAGGGTTGGACTCCTGATGAGTTTAATGCTGATCCACAACAGTGGGTTAAGGCAATATCAGATCAAACGGGCTTTAGTGTAGAAGAAATTTTAGATGACCCCGCATATATAGATTTAAGATCAGAGATAAGGGGGTCTAGTGCTTTTGTCCAAGACTTGATTAATGGAAACACAATTAACTTTTTAACAGACAGCCTTGAAGGACTGCGAAACGCACAGTTGAGTTTAAAAATAAAAGATTGGTTAGAGTCCTACGGCTTTGACTCAATAAGATACACAAATGCTTTTGAGCCGTCTGTGCCTGAAGGGTCTGGATATTCTTATGTGTTGTTTCAACCAGAACAATTTAAGTCTGCCACAGCAGTTAGGTTTGATCCAACTGATCCTAGATTTACTGCGGCTGAAGGCGGCTTCATTGGAATGGTAAAAAAGTTTTTTGATTCTAATCAAGAAGTTCAACAACCGAAAACACGCACAATTGCTAAAGGCGATACACTTTCTAAAATCTCTAAAGAAACTGGAGTAAGTGTTTCTGATCTTGTTAAACTAAACAATATAGAAAACCCAGACTTTATTCGTGCTGGCGATACGTTAATTTTAAAAGAAGAAACTAAGTCACAAGCTCAACGTCAACCCAGCAGGCGTGAAATAAAAGATGTTATGCAGAGGGGAAAGCCTGATCGTAGTGTAAAAACTTTTGAGGATAACGTGTTACGGGAGGAGCCAAAGCGTAGCGACTTTAAACAGCTATCTGGAATAAGAGCGGCGGCGGTTAGGAGAACAAAGGCCGAACCTACAGAAAGCCGTAGTCTTACAACAAAAAGCCGTCAGCGGCCTACTAGAGAGCGCACAGAAGTTCCTGCTAGTTTATTAACCTCTACGCCTGTAAAAACTTTTGTGACGGGTTTATTTTCCAGCCCTGTTTTAAAAGAAGATTTTCTGAGAATCGACGAATACAAAGCTTTGAAAGATCTTGCCAAAGGTGCTATTGAACGTGGACGATCTGGACTTTCTTATAGAGATTATAACAAAGAAGCTGGCTCTCGTATTGGATATAAAATGGAAACACCAACTGAAATTGCAACCGATCCTTTTCAGGCATTAAAGTTTACTTTAGGTAAAGCAGAAATAGTGAGGGATGGTGATAAAGTTGTAGTAGCAGATGAGTTTGATTTTAGTGGAGATGACAATATATCTAAACAATCTTTCCTTGATAAAGTAAAATTTTTAGCGGATCGGACAGGTCAATATTTTTCAGATGACATTTCTGCATATGGTCTAGCACATTCTATTGGAGAAGTTTTTAATCCAGAAGGAAGCGGCCCGTCATTTAGAATTGGCTTAGGAAGCGCAAAAGATTTAGGAATATCTGATGAACAGTTTACTGGTCTACCTACTTTAGAGGATTACAACAGTCGGTATGCGGGGCGAATAAAAGAGCGCATGGCAAAGGGCGGCAAGATTGACAAGAAGAAGATGGCCTGCAACAAGCCTCGACGCACACCCAGCCACCCTAAGAAGTCTCATGTTGTCAAAGCCTGTGAAGGCGGTAAAGAAAAGATAATTCGTTTTGGTGAGCAAGGCGCTAAGACTGCTGGCAAACCAAAGGCTGGTGAATCTGCACGTATGAAGGCCAAGCGCAAGAGCTTCAAAGCCCGTCATGCTAGAAACATCAAGCGCGGAAAGATGTCTGCGGCTTATTGGGCTGATAAGGTCAAGTGGTAACGATACATAAGATCGTATGGCGTGACGCCTCTGGAGGCTCTAACGTGGGCTGGAGGGACATAGAAGAACTAAAGAAGATTACTTCAGCCTTAGCAGTCTCATGCGGAATTATTGTACACGAAGATAAAAATACTATTATTATATGCCCACACTTTCTTGTTGAAGATGGGGTAGCTGTTCAAGGCGATGCAGAAATTGCAATACCAAAGTCTTGGATAATTTCAAATGAAAAGATGTTGGGCTTTCCACCGGGAGATTAAATGAAAAGTATCTTTGATTTAGAACGACAAATGTATAACCAAGGAAGTAAAGTTAATGAAGCAGGGAACTACACTAAGCCAGAAATGCGTAAGCGTTTGTTTAACAAAATTAAAGCGGGTAGTAAAGGCGGTAAGGCGGGGCAGTGGTCTGCGCGTAAAGCCCAATTTCTTGCCAAGCAATACAAAGACGCAGGCGGTGGTTACACGTAAAGCTAAGTTCTACATAAAATTATATAAGAGGAATTTGTATGGCACTTAAAAAGTCTCAGCAGTCCCTAAAGGATTGGACAAAAGAAGATTGGGGTACTAAGTCTGGTAAGCCTTCTACACAGGGGCCACAGGCTACAGGTGAACGCTATCTTCCTAAGAGTGCTAGAGAGTCTTTGTCATCAGCAGAGTACGCCGCAACGTCTGCAAAGAAAAGAGAAGACACAAAAAAAGGCAAGCAATTTTCAAAGCAACCCAAAGGTATTGCAAAGGAGACGGCTCGCCATAGGGCTAGTACAGGTGGGTTGATTGCGTCTGCAATGGACGTTAGTAAACCCTGCTAGTCTATAACTTCTATTTCAATACGCCTAGATGTAGACATCATAGGCTGTAGCCTAGAGTCTGGATCTACGTATTTGTTCTCGTCGTGAATCAACGACACATTATACCTAACTCTATTAAGGGCATGAGCAGTGTCTGACCACTCTATGCCGCCTGCTAATACGCCCTTATAGGACATATTAAAGACCTCATCGCAGTATAATTTAGAATTAGAATGAAACCATCCTTCGTAACCATACGACATTAGATCATCTTTAGTGCCGCAGATATCATTCCAGCCATGTCCAAAGTCAGGAAAGATATAGCCACTGGCTTTGTAGTCTTGATTTTCTGGGCCGTGTGCAAGGCCAACACTGTGTCCTATTTCATGTAGATCTGTGTAATGAGTACAGCGGCTCATGGATGTAGGAGGTTTATTCTCTATAAAATACGTAGTTACGTTTGCAACACCGCAAGTGTCTGGATAAGATGTGCCGTACCCTAAAGTAATATCTACTGGTAAGCCCGTTATTAATCCTTTTAATTGCCCTAAGCTGTGCCAATGTGCAAGATAAAGTTTAGTTAGTTTATATCTTATGTAGACGCCAGATCTTTCGTAGACTTTATTATATTTGTCTATGCGATATTCCCATTTGCGCCACTGGGCATGGTCTTCATCCCACTCTTCAAGAATCTCTATAGGTACGTCTGTTCCATAGTCTCTGTGGGAAGCATATACAAGTACACCTAACTCCCACGTTACAATCCTATCGTCATCTTCCCCATAGTAAATAAGCTCTTGACCGCTCTTTTGTGTATGGCCTTCGCAATCAATGCGAGTATTACTACCATACCATTTAGGCTCGTCTACAAACCCACATATAGGTTCTTCTTCTATACGGAACTGTATTTCTTGCCTGCCTAGCGTAAAGATACCATCGCCTGTACGACCATCTCCAAAGATGTGGACAGTATCTCTACCAACTCTAACAGCCTTACCTATAGTAGTTGAATGATGCACCATACCCCAAGGCTCATTGCGCCCCAACATATCTTGGTAGTCTACATTAACTATTGCAGGATCAAACCTGTCTCCAGCTTCCTTTTCCATCGACAGGTTTAAGTAACGACGAAAGCCACATTTCCAAGATCTAGGATCTTTTGTTGAATAGCGATTACCGTCAGCGTCTTCGTAGATAAACCACTGAACGCCGGGATAGTCTTTAGAGCATCCTGTCTGTATTAGTGTATCCGCTACAGCACTATAAGATAGAATTAAAAAAAGAATAAACCTAATCATTAGAGTATCCTGTTAATAGCATCTATGTCTGCTTCAATCTTAGAGTGCATATCCCCCGTGTTTTCTTTAAAGGACTTTATTGCCGCACGAACCAGTATCTGAGTTTCTTCTTCACGAAATATCTTAGCGATATGTTCGTCAGGAAGTTCAGTAGCTTCGGTGACAAAAAGCCCTTCTGAATCTATCAGGATGCGGAAGCCTATTATTGTTGCATCCGTCTGAGCCATTAGAGTTCGCAAGCACCGCCAACACAAGCTAGTGTCTGAGCGCCCTCAGTAAAATCATCTGACTCATTAAGATCCCAATTAAATTCTTCTGGGAATCCCTTCATCATCTGATTGTATTCTTTCTCTGTGATCTGCTCGTATGGTGCTTGAGCATATGTGTGTTCATCATACGGTAAGAAACTAATACCAGAGACTGTATCAAAGTTATTGTATACCCAATTTCCAATCTCAAGGAAGTCAGAGTCCCGATAGTATACAGTAATGCTGGGCTTATGCTCACACCAATGTTCTTGATATGCGGCCCATAGTTCTAACTGCTCCATACCAGACTGCTCTGAGGCGAACACAGCGCCCTCTGGAGCCTTCTTAGGGAAGGAGAATACCTTAGTACTGGGTGAGAAGTTATCAAGCTCACAAGGCACACCAGCGTCTTCTAAGACCTTGCACAGTGGATCTCTTACATCAGCCCTGACCCGACGAATATAATAAGGGGCATAGCGTCCGTGGATGCCTGATGCAGAATCTACCATCTGTGAAACCGTGCCGCTAGGTTTAATACAAGTTATAGCCGCGCTCTGAGGAATACCTAATCTTTCTGCCCAGATTTTATTAGTCTCGATAGCCTCATCACGCAGAGTTGTCAGAAGCTTATCAAGATTCTTATTCTCTAAAGTCATAAGAGGATTGTCAAGTATACCAGTAAGGCTAACGCCCAGCAAAGATTCTTCTTCTGTATTAGTTTTCCAAATACTTCTTAGGTAGCGGAAGTCCGTGAGCGTGGCTTGGAGAGTACCCAAGATAGTCGCAATTCGTACTTTTCTCCGAAGAGTGTTAAGTGTATCTTTCGGTCTGACGACAACTTCTGAAAGGTTGCAGAATTGATTTGGTCTAAGGATGATTTCACTGCATGGGTTCGTTCCGAAATCTCTGTCACTATCTCGTCTACCGTTTCTTGAAGCTTGTTTTTTACTAGCCGCACGGCTGAATATTCCTCGTTCTCCACTTTGTGATTCATGTAAGCTACTCCATTCGTTAGAAAATAAATTAAAGGAAGGCTTGCTAGTATAGCAGGCACTGTTATTTGCAAGGCCACGCTGTGGTTCTGTATTGTACCAAGCACCGTGCTTTGCTTGACGGATATCATCATCCGATAAATCAGATAGGCTGATAAGCGCAGAGCGCCTAACCCCACCTACAACAACTATTTGAGCGATTTTACAGCAAAGATCGTGGCATTCAAGGGGCGTAAGCTTTCGTCCAGCCGCTCCTTTAAATAATCTAACTGCAAATTTGAAGAGTTCAACAAGAGGCTCTGGGCCACTTGCTCGACCTCCAAAAGTTTTAAGGCTGGAACCCGCAGGTCGAACTCTAGATGTATCCCATTCTGGTATTTGACCTGAATACAGCAACGAAACCAATTCCCTAAACGATTTCGCCCATCCAATTTTTGAATCTGGTATATGTATGACTGTATCTGTTGCATGAAAATCCTCTGCAATCTCTGGAAGTTTAGAGACATACTGCTCTTCAACACTGAAGCCAACGCCTGTACCACACATAAGTACATACATCATCTCGTCAAAAGCACGAGGGCTATCAATAGCAAGATAACTACAATTAAAGCCTGCTACATTGTCACGATCTAAAGCTTCGCCAGCGGTCATCAAGGCTCGCATGGATGGCATAACTTCCAATCCATGAATAGCTTTGTAGATTTCTTTTTGTTCGTCTACATTAAGCTTGTCACCCCAATAATTTACATAACGATTAACTGTTTCTTCCCATGTCTCGCGGCGTTCTTCGCGTGGAAGATATCTAGCGTAACGACTCTTGTGAATATAAGACTCATACGAACCAAGCTCATTTGTTTCAAAGGTACTCATCTTTAACCTCAGTTATCAAGTGGAAGTGATGTGTGCATTTCTTTTGCAAAGTCATAGGCTTCATCAGCCGTAGCAAAAATCATTTTTTTACTGGCCCAATCGCCATCTTCAGAGCGACCAGAAACCTCTACCATATAGCCATTTGAATAACGATAGACTTCAAGACGTTCATTAATTTTAGCAAGACTTGCTTCGCTCATAATAATTCTCCTCATTATAATATCACGTTCATCATCAGTGTAATTAGACCAAAAAATAATTTCTGCTAGTGTCCGATGACAACCAACACAAACATCATTCTCTGTTTTACATACAGAAATACAGGGTGTTTTCATTCCATATCATCAATAACATTTAGGTCATTAATATTTAATTTATATTTGTTTCTTTTCTTCAGTGGTTTAAATCGGGCTTCATCTTTTTCTTCGTGCTTTTTTCTTTTATGGCGGCTGAACTTTTCTAGTCGCTCCCGCTTGCGATCATTCATCATCACCTATGCTTCCTCTCTTTGAAACATCTATCCAATCTTCTGGGATGCTATCCTCAGAAAACCATCTAAAGCCTTTAGAAGAGGCCCACTCAGCGTGATTTCGTCTTGTACCATCTCTACGACGCTTTGCTTGGGGCATTGGTGCATTGGGGTCAGCAAACAAAAAGACCAGTTCAATATCTTCTGGTAAAGCTTTTGCAATCCACACATACTTATTGTATTCATTATGATCCCAGAAGCGCCCCTTCGCCTCTAGATATATTTTCTTTCCATCTATCTCGCGGATAAAGTCTGGATGATAAGTATGCTCAACAATATAAGCGGTTTGTTCAGAATGAATCTTCCATTCATTTAGGATGCCTGAGTGTAACTCATACTCCCAATTAGAATCATATCCACGCACAGGTGCTTTATCGACGGGGCGTTTAACGCGAGCCTTCCTATATCCTTTTTTTATTTTTGGTTTCAATGTACTGTGGGTATTCCTTCAAAGTGAATTTTTAATATAGCATACAACTCAAATAATAAGTCATCGTCTATGGTTTCTTCTTCTGCTAACTGTTTGGCGCAAAAAAATATTAGCGCCTCCAATGTCAGCCCTTTCATTTTAGATCAGCCATACAGTAACTGTCTATATCTTTTTGTGGGGTCTGCCTAAACTTTCTTTTCAAAGTTCTTTTTATCCAGCGGGGTGTAAACAAAGAATTTCTATGTACACCTTGCTTGTAAAAGTAAGCGTTCTCTGGTACGTATTGTTTATAGTTTTTACGCACAAGCTTGGCGGCTTCTTCTTCAGAGATAACACTACTCAGCCACTCAATAAAAATATCAATTGTCTTCTGGTTTATTTTTTTAGAAAGGCGTCTGTTCATTATAAACTTCCTCTACCCTTGGCGCTACTTCAACATGGCTTAAATATACAGAGCCGGTCGCGTACTTAAAAACTCTCAGGCCCGTACCGTTGTTCGCATCTTTATAACAATCAAATTTATAAGGGCAATAGTTACAGTTGCGGTGGATCTTCATGTTGCCTTTCTTTCCTTCAGGCACAGACTCATAACAGCGCGGTGGAGGCGTAGCCATCTTTAACGCTTTCTTTACGTTTTGTATTTGAGTATTGATGCTGGGCTTGTCAAGATCTTCTGGGCGATATAAACATAACTCGCCGCTTTCTTTATTGATTACAAGAAAGCCACCCTCAGAGGATTTCTCAGCCTCTTCATAGCCTGCAAGCTGGGACATATAACCAAAAGGATCGTCTTCTCGTAGCCGTCCCTCACGGAACTTGTTAAACGAGAACTTAGATGCCGTCTTAATATCGACCACTTCACCATCAATCTTACAGTCAATGTGGCCCTTCACGCCTTTGACCGTTACTTCTTTTTGTTCGTCAGTAACTTTGTGGCCTGCGGCTCGGACAAGCATCAGAAGAATTTCTTCTAGAATATGTCCGTAGAGAAATTTAATTTGTACAGCGGGGGCGGGAGATGACGTTTCAGCCGGTAGATTTTGTTCGTACCAAAGCTGTCGGGTGGGGCGACCAACATTAGACATACGCAGAGTAAACTCTGAGTTTCTTTCAGATGGTCTGGCCCAAGCCATGATGGAATCTTTGATACGTGCTACAGTAAAGTCTAGATCTTCATCTGATAAATTAAATTCACGGCCTTCGGATAAAGCTGAAAGCTGTCCATATATATCGTCAATCAATGTGTCAAGTTTCATTTCCTATGCCTTACGAATCGACACTTCCGTGTCCTTGAGTTGTAGTGTAGATACTGTACACCAAGTTTTTTTTGAAGTGAAGTCTTTGCAGAGAGCCTACCGTCTTTATAAGACTTCACATCTATCAAAGTGATCTCGCCTTCTGGGTTCATGGCAACAATGTCCACTGGCCCTGTGCATCCACAGTTCTTGAACACATGGTAGCCGTTGTCCCATAGCCATGTAACGGCATAGTGTTCTGCTAGGTCACCGACTCTGTTAGGCTCATGCTGGGCGTTCATCTAATTCCACCCTTTCTCTAGAAATCCACATACCATCAGTCCAATATACACACTCTTTACCATTTATTATTCTCCTAGTCCCCGGCCCCAAATCAAAAGCATCATATATTTCTGCCATTGGAGCATCTTCATCTAAGCCTTCATAAAACTCATCGTCTGATATATCGTAATGCTTGTCTGTTTTTGAATCATAGGCAGTAATATATGTGCCATTATATTCTATCCATTGTTCGCGGTCTTGTGTGCAACAACAATGTACATAGCTTCCTGATGTGATTTCATCTGGAAGATAAACACCATCAGAGGCGTACATATTTCCCCACAAAGTATATACTTTAGTGTGTTTCACTCCAGTTATCTCCTATCTTGTACTCGCCGTCAAGCTCACAGAAAAGCTCAAGCTCTTCCCCCGTTTTACGAATAGCATCTACACCCAACTGACCCACACAATCAGATTGTTTTTCTATAGCTTCTATCTGCCATTCATCATGGACGTTGCAGACAAAGTGTGCGTCAAGAGTATTAAGTTTTATGTTGCGGTGTAAGTTTATCATAGCTTGCTTCATAACAATAGCGCCAGCACTTTGTAGTAATGTATTCAGTGCGGCGTGTTCAGAGCGTATATAAAGCTTGCGTCCATCTAGTCCTTTGATAAAACCTTTTGAAGCCGCTCGTCCAACTGCGTCTTTAAGATGTTTAAATGCAGGGAGATTATCGAAGAAACGCTTTCTAAGTTTCGCACCATCTCGTTTGTTTCCTCCAACCACACTGCCAAGTTTTTCATCTCCTGCTCCGTATAGGAGTGCATATATAAATGTTTTTGCCTGATTTCTTGATTCAAGCCCTGCAAGTCTTTGGTTAGTTGAGTGTATGTCTCCGTGCAGTATTTCATTTTTAAAGTCCTCGTCCTTCATGTAGTGTGCAAGCATTCGTAACTCAAGACCACTAGCATCAATACCGACTAGCTTATAGCCCTCTGGTACAGTCCAGCAAGCTCGACACTCTTTGCCGTAGGGTGCGGAAACACTAGGAACCTGTGCCATATTGGGGCTGTTGTGTGTCATGCGGCCTGTAATAGTTCCATTAGGATTGACAAAGCCACGCACACGATCATCGTCATGCGCTTCCTTGAGCCATGAAGTTACTTGAGCAATACGCTTTTGAAGCAAAAGATATTCTGCGATAAGTGTAGCTTCAGGTATATCTGTAATTTTACTGAGCGTAGACTCATCTACAATTGGCTGTCCTGTAGGCGTAAACTTCTGTGGCTTCCACCCAAAGTCAATTAGATATTCACCAATTTGTTTACGTGAGCCAAGGTTGAAAGGAACTTCTTCAATACGTACAGCTTTACGCTTGATTGCAAGCTCTTCATATTCTTCTTGTGTCAGTCGGCTTTTCTTTTCTGAGCCTTGGATAAGGGCCATCCTAGATAGCGCACCTGTTTTGGTGAAGTGTGGTAGAAGAATGGTTTTTAGTTGCTTGGGCCTGAAGGTCTTCTGTACCTCACGTTCTACTTCCTTGAGGCGATCAGTCAGTTCAGCAACAAGTAGCGTTGCGGCCTTAACATCTAGAAGAAAGCCACGCTCCCTTTGATCTGCAATAATTTTTAGTGTCTCGTGTTCAAGTACAACTGACTGTCGGCTGAATCCGCGAGACTCTGACTTAAGATTGTTAAACATCTTAGCGTTCAATACCGCATCGTTACGGCAGTAGTTCAACATTTCTGGAGAGTATTCTCCAAAATCTGTATGGTCTATTTTTTGTAGGCCAATGCGATAGCCCCAAGACTCAAGGCTATGACCGCCTTCTCGTGTTGGGTTAAATAAACGAGAAAGTACAAGGGTATCTACAATCGCTCGCCCTTCCGTTAAGTCTATGTTGTGTATCTTCTTGATTGCTGGAAGATCATAGCCAATAATATTATGGCCTATAAGCTTATCAGCAGTCGTAAGATATGCAAGGCCATTGACAATCTCAGTCGGCCCAAAGGTTTTAGTTTCACCAGAGTCAGGATCGACTGCGGCAATACACCAAATCTTTGTAGGCTCTAGACTGTCAGCCTCAATATCAAATACTATGCTCTTCATAATTAGACTCAGCTTCTATTTCGTGCATACGGTTAGGGTGTTCGACTTCAATATAAGTCATCCACACTGCTAATACTATTACCCATCCAATCATAATTCAATCTCATTTTGATCTTCTACTTCCATTGATATCTCACTGAGCCTACCACTGTCCTTGTCGTAAAACAAGTGTGTCGCTAAACCGACATCGCCTGTGTATCTAGACTTGAGTACACGTACTCGTGTGGTGCTGGCCTCAACAGGATCTTCTGATTGCTGGTTGCGCTCTAAAGATATAACACAATCAGACAACTGAGCAATACTCTGTGAGCCGCGTAGGTGATTGAGTCCTGTCTCAATACCATTTTCATGTCCACGATTACCATCAATCCTTCTAAGGTGAGACACAAGTATTAGGCCAACGCCTGTCTCTTCAACCAGCGTTCTGAAGTTGTGCATAATGGCGTCTATATTTCGTCGCTCGTCACCATCCGTTGTCATCGACAGTAACATATGCAAGTGGTCAAATACTATCCACTTACACTCAAGGCCCATTGCCATAAAGCGTAGTTTACTAAAGACACTATCGACATCGTTCATGCCAAGATGGGCGTGGACAAATACACGATTTTTATTTTGCCCGTCATAAAGAACATTAAAGAAGTTGTCGATTTCTTCTTCACTAAACTGAGCGCGAACGCTGTCAATATGCAGTCGAGCATTAGCCTCAATAGATAAGATACCATCGACAGTCCTACGCCAATCCTCTTCAAGAGCAATGATACCTACCTTGTCGTTGGTGTTAGTGATGAGCCAGTGTTCAAGCTCACGAGTAACACTAGACTTACCCAAGCCTGTGCCGCCCGTCAATGTAATCAATTCGCCCTGCCGCAAGCCGTCCAGTTTTACATTGAGTCCACTCCAAGGATACGGAATAGATTCTTTGCGCTCACGCTTCTTGTAATTTTCACGCTCTTCACTGACGTTTAAAATCCCAGACGGTGTGTAAAGTTTTGAAGCCCACCACGCAGTAACGTAAGCTTTGTGATGACCCAGCTTGAGCATTTCGTTAGGGTCTTTGAACTCAGCAGGGAGCGTAAGTATCTTTGCCTTTCCGGGTTTGATAATACGCGCCACTTTTTTGGCGGCTTCTCTTCCGGGCTTGTCGTTGTCGAAAGAAATAACCACCGTATCAAACGATTCAAGGAACTCAAGATTTTCTTGGACATCCCGTGCCGCGCCCTGTGCTCCATTCTTAACAGATACAACCGGCCATTTACTCCCCAGAAGTTCGTATGCCGCCATAGCATCACATTCACCTTCAGTGATCGTAATATATTTGCCACCCGCCTGCGCCACTTGCTGACCAAAAAGGCCAGTTCCCTTGGGTGAGCCTGACCAAGTAAATGTTTTATCTGCATTGCGAACCTTCGTAGCAACTTCTTCATTGTTAATGTATGCAGGGTAGTGATGCTGAATAATATTGCCCTGCTCGTCTTTGACTGAACGAACACCAAATTTCTTTGCGGTTTCAAGAGAGATAGATCTGTCGGTGAGTGCGTGATAAACGCTGTTGGTGAAGGGAGTATTGTCGTTAGATCTTTTAAAGCTATTGAAGTCTGCCACGTTGCCTCCCATTGCAGATTCGTAGTCTTTGAAAAAGGTTCCACAACTAAAACATTTTGCAGAACCGTTTGAATTTACGGAGACAGGATCACTGCCTCCGCAACTTGGACAAGGTTTTTGATAGGCCACAAAGTCGCCCATGTTTATTCCTCCGTAGCATTGTCCTCGACAATTGCAGATTCATCTAAATACTCTTGCATCTTTTGGTGTAATGCGACTGCCGCCGCTTGAGCAATAGTAAGATCAGATTGAAAATTATCAATACGATTTTGGACAGTCGCTAAAAGCTGAAATGTTGCCTGACCTTCGCCAGACAACAGTTCAACGTCATAAGTTTTGTCCTCGTGTGTGTATCTCCACATCAGAGTTCATCTCCATCTTCGCCGTCAACAATATCAAACTCTGCACCGTCAGGGCTGGCATACTCTACCAACTCAAGCACTTGCATAGCTTGAAAGTCCAAGCCTTTGTATACAGTACCATTCCAAGTAGACTCCCACTCTTTGTACTGTACTTTAACTTTACTGCCGTTGCCAACACTGGTATTTAACGGCTGTTTGTTTTGATCCAACAGCTTTGGTGCTGGTCGGATCATTCCATTAGGGCCGTTTACTTTACGCTTGATAAGAAGTGCAGGGCCTTCTTCCATATCTTTAACTGTGAAGCCACGCGATCTAAAATCATTTGCGACTTCATCAGTCACCACAAGATTCACAGTATACACCGGAGTGTAAGTTGTGTTTGGTGTAGTAACGGATGCCCAATATGCAACACCTTCAACAAGAGCCATAGTTAAATCTCCTACGATTTATTAAAAAGAAAAGTAATGTAGCGCGGAATGCACTTATACACATAATCAGTTGACAATTGTTCTTGCTCTTTACGAGCTTGAATATTAATCCAACTAATCATATTCTTCATTGCTTGTGGTGAGGGCAGGCTAGTACCTAAGCCCATAACAAATGCCCGACACAACGCATCTTCAATATTAAATGGTTCCTCCTCCACACCTCCCCCTAATCATAATTGCCAGTAAGAACAGTCATCTTTACTAAGTCTATCATTAAATTAAACTTTTCCATCTCAACATCGGACACAACTTTTAAGTCTTCACCCGTGTCAACAATTAAAATAAAAGGATATCTTAAAACTTCATCGGTATTTTCAGACTTTTGAAGTGTGTCTAATCCTTCAGTGACTTTTTCACTTAAAGATTTTTTTGTATTACTACCAAAATTACCTTTAATAATCTTCAACGATTACCTCCAGATCCTTGAATCACTCCACGGTCAGCACGACTTTGGAGTTTAGAGAGATTATACGCGGCTACTTCAGACAAGTCAACCCCGTGATCTTTCAGGATCATGGCAAGATTCCATAGCACATCCCCGGCTTCTGAGATTACATCTTGGCGTTCTACTTTGCGGTTATCTCCCCGCAACATCGGCTTGATAAAGAGGTCGGATAACTCAGCCGCCTCCACCATCAAAGATGCAATCGGATAAAACTTATCTTTGTACAGCGCCGTTGATGCGGCGGCTATTTGATAGTCATCAAAGTTCATGTTCACTCCTCTTGTGTTGTTCAATAAATTGTGATACTGTTAGATCAGATTGCTTTGCCTCCTCCCATAATTTAAATATTTGTTCCATTGTCCATTGACGAGTATCAATTTCTTTTATTATATATGAACAATAGTCTTCATCATTTGACGCGCTACGCACAAGCCTGTTTAAATTCATCAGTAAAAAGTTCCTTGCCTCGTGTTGTAAATAAATATGCTGGATCAACAGCAAAACAAACACGCCCTATATCAGAGCGGTCTGCATCAAAAGCACATTTCTCAAACAAAGTATATTTATGTCCGTCCCACGGTTTTGCAGATGTGTGCATAGCACAAGCTGATTGCAACATCCAACGCTCTGCTGTACACAAATCAATTAAATGTTTCACAGATTCAATATACTCTGCCGCACGTTGACCATGTTGAGGATCAATGCCTTCATTTTTTCTACAAGAATCATGGAGATACGCAAAGTACTTAAAGAGTTTTGGATTAAGTTTGAAGTAGTCAGCAAGCTCCAAGCCTGCCGCCATAACATTAGCATAATGCCTGCGACCATGTATATCAGAGTAATAAAATTCGTTGTCTTGTTTAAGACGCTTAAGAAGTTTCTTCACTTTGTTTGATCCTCGATCAACCAACTTAAATAGACCTGTGCTTTCTTCAGATCTTCCACTCCATTTTTGTATTTAAATCTATGAAGATACTTCATAACATTCCCAGCACAATAGTCTCCAAAGCCGGGGCCAAGCTGTTGTTTAATATAATCAATAGCTTCTATCCCACCTTTGTTGTAGTGCTGGGGTTTAGTAACCGGATGATGTTTATCTTCAGGATGGAAAAGTTTTCCGGTTATAGTTTTAGATCTGGCCTTGTCCCATTCTTCTGGTGTTGCGTCATCAATGCTCATCGTTACCTCACAATTTTTACATCGGATTCGGTTTCAATAACAACACGCGCACCGCAGGATAATATCGGCTTGCCGTTGCCGCTATATTTTATCACACTGTTACCAAGTATTTCGACCTCGTGACAGTAAGTATTACTACGTCCTGCTTTAATTGTAATTACAGGCTCGTCCGTACCATGCTTCTTATTTGCACGGATTTTATGTTGATTAACATGAATATATTTTTTCAAAAGATCTCTCCTAATTTAATATAATTACCAATAAGAATGCCAATAGAAAAGAAAGTCACTATCACCAAAGCATACAAATACTCAGGTGAGTGACGCAAAAGAAAAAAGAATTCTTTTATACGGCTTTTGTCCATCGCATCAGTCTCCATGATCTGACCAATGGTAGTCAGCTTCGTCTATGTAATCACGAACAAGATCAAACATATAATCAATGTTGACCCAGCTAGTGATGTCA
>Ga0208161_1000899_pt1 | contig 16487 bp, 15 predicted proteins | sample CB_VirMetaG_3_FD_184538 | JGI IMG/M metagenome (GOLD analysis project Ga0208161, IMG submission 184538) | Freshwater to marine saline gradient viral communities from Chesapeake Bay - CB_1508_1S Viral MetaG (SPAdes) (version 4) | ecosystem: Environmental > Aquatic > Marine > Coastal | place: USA...
TTTAAAAGAAACTCTTTATGAGTTAGTAATGATGACAGCACTTTAATTTGAAATGCGGGACCATACTGTGAAAGATTTGTTAATGTCATATAACTTATTTGCTAAAACTATTTAATACTTTAAAAATGTCTCGTAACCAAAAATCTACATTGCGAATTATTTTCCCAATTCCATCTTCGTTATAAAGTCGTAAAAAAGCCTCAGATTTCAAAGCTAAAAGGGGCAATTTTGTAGATTCTTCAAGATATTCGATATCATCATCTTCCAAAATAGGATTATCTAAATTCATTAATTGATAATTTTTTTCCAAACGATCCCAATCTTGTACAATACGAGCATACACTACATGATCCTTTAACTTAGCAACCGAGATATCATAAATATCATTCATTGTTAAGGGGCGATCTTGTAATTCAGGAAATTTTTTAAATATTCCTTTTTCACCTAATCCTTTAATACCAGCAATTTTATCCGAGGAGTCACCTAATAGTGTTTTGTACAGAATAAAATTTTCTGCTAACACATTAAATTTATCTTGTACTGTTTGCTTTTGATAGAATGTTTTTTCCATCGGTCTAAACACAGTAACATTTTTATCTACTAATTGAATAAAATCTTTATCACTAGAAACAATAATAACTTTAGAATTGTATTCTTTAGGTAGATATTTGCTATAATAAGCGATAATGTCGTCTGCCTCGGCTTTATCGATAGAAATAGTTCTAACGGGTAAACAACGTAAATAATGTACTAAACGTACAATTTGTTCAATTTTGGAATTATGTTCATCATCTAAATCATCAAATATCTCCCAATTAGTAATACGATGAGTATGTCTACCTGATTTGTATTCGGGGAGAAGGTTCTTCCTATTAGTAGAAGAACCAACTCCATCGAACACTACATACACGGCAGTTGGTTGAATTTGATTAATTAAGGATCCTAATGAACGCAGAAAACCACCTAAACCTCCAATATGAACTCCAGCTTCGTTAACGAAGTTCATCATAGCAAAATTTCGGAAAAATAAATTTAATCCATCAATCAATAAAACTCGATCGTGCTCTTTAGAGGATTCGAATTCCTTATCCTCAGTAATATTATTGAGGAGTTTTAGGTAGTCTTTCTGTGTCATTGTTTATTCTGGTTCTTGATCAAATGCATTGATCGGTTCAAAACTATCGTTTTCTTCAAAGATATCAAAATCCATACCGCCAAGAATTCTACTCCATTCAGCAACGTGATCATCCTTATATGCTTTAAGAGCTTTATCATTATCTTCAATAAAGCCATGAGGAGTCATCACAATTTTACCTCTGGTAGTAATCCCATTGATGTGGTTTTTATCAACCTGAAGATTGGTTCGTTTAGCAAATTCAACTTGCTTACCATCTTTAATAGCTTTGATTTTGTTAGTACCTGCATTTGCAATATTACCGAATGTAACTACAAATGTTGCATCATACCACATAGCAAAACCACCTTTATTCATCATTTTTGGTTGTCCCATAGGCATTTCGGGTTTTGCTGCCCATACCTTATTGATACAAACCAAAGTGTTGGTGTAAGGTGATGACTCTTTACGAGACATTACTACTTTTTGGTTAACGTTATTGCTAAACTGAGTAGACATAGCTCCAGCATTCCATTCGTTGTTATTTTTGTTTGATTTAACAGACATTTCACAAGGAATTGAGCCGATTGAGTCCCAAAAGAAACACAAATCATAAGGCAAATTACCTTTTTTCTGTTCATCTAACAAATCTAAAATAAACACTGCTACATCTTCGATAGTGTGAAGAGATTCACGGTCAATATAAATAAATTGGCCTTTGTAATCAATAATCTCACCAGTTTCTTCATCAACAATTTCTTCTACTTCTAACCCCATCTGCATAGCATGCTCCCAGTTCCATTTCATCTCAGTAACAATGAATACAGGTAGAATACCCATTTTTTGAGCATTCACGGCTGCTTCAATCAAAGCAGTAGTTTTACCTGTATCAGAGTGACCTCGGAGCAACACAATGTGACCGGTTGGAATACCGGGCACACTGGTTACTTCCTGAAAGGCAGGGGAAAGCGGAATCCATTGTTGTGGTTTAAATTTAACATTACTGTTAATCATTTTCTTGGCCTTGAATTTATCAAGGTCAAATTTTGCTTTTAATTCGGCTGATACAGCCGCCGTAAGCGATTCGCTTTTTTTACCTCTTGCCATGTTATGTTATGTTAATTTTTAGAAAGGAAGATCGTCTTCCTCTTCTTCGAACAATGAATCAAACTTATCTGCATTGCTCACTTTAGGAGCAGGTGTTTTCAAAGCATAATTCTTTTGAGGAGTAGCTGCTACTACTTCTTCCTCTTTTTCATCATCAATGATGTCTCCTTCTTGAGCTTCATCTTCAGGAGCTAACCATTCTTGGAGAGCTTCTTTCATTTCGTCAAACGAATACTTTTTAAATACCGTTTTAGGATCAACTTGAGTTTCCAACCACGATTCAATTTCAGTTGCATCTTCACTCAAAGCTGAAGTTTTCATTGATGGGCCGATTGTAGTACGGTTGTAAGGAGTACCAGTTGATTCAGGACCTACAGTGTTCAATTTAATGTCACGACCTGTAGCAACGTCTGTGAAGTCACCTACTTCCTCATCTGCAGCTAATTGCAAAAATGCCTCGTAAATTTCTTTACCAAACTGCCACAATTTAACACCTTCAGACTCTTCACCACGTACAATTACAGGAGCAAAGACACGCATTTTAGCATCAAGCTTTTTAGCCAAACGCCAGTTATCCTTATCGCTTGTTTGACGCAATTGTTTTGCGAATTCAGCAATAGGATCTTTTTCACCAAAATTCAAAGGTGATACCATTACTCGGTTTCCTATACCGTAGTAAAAGAACATCTCTGTAAATGGGTTAGATTTGTTGAACTTAGAAGGTACAACACGAACTGTCTGTTTACCAACGGATGGTTTCCAGAAGAGGTTTTTCTGCTCACCTCGAGGAGCACTTTTGGCTTGAAGATTGTTCAAGCGGTTCTTGATTTCATTTAAATCCATAACTAATCAAATTTATAAAACAATTAAATATACAAAACAAATTTTTAATAACCAAATTAAAGTTCAATAATCTTATGAACCTTAGTATTCAATTGTCTCAATTCATTGCCTTGAGTCAATAAAATACAGTTTTTATAATGTTGCCAATCTACTTTAAATTTAGGGTCAACTACACCACCGTTTAGGGCCTTAATTAAAGTGTTAAGTGCGTTGATAGTATATAAAGTATTGGTTTCTTTTTTTCTATGTACTAAGATTGTATTGTCTGGAATGTTATTCACATTACCTTGGTCTACGTTATAAGTAATAACGTATTCGCCTGTGCTTTTAATAAATAGCACAAACATTTTATTGTACATAATACTATATGAGTTAGAAATCGATGTTACCACATCGTCTATGCTTACTTCAGTAACAAAAGTACAAAATAACTTATTATTCACATCTATATTGTTTAGGGAATGTTCAAAATCGTATCCCCCATACATATAGTCAATTTCCGGTAAAGTCATAACTGGTTCCATGCGCAACTTTTATATTTAGTTCAAATTTTTTAAATATTTCTTTAATTTCTGCTAAAATACTTTCCTCATCTTTAGCAAGATCAAACAAAAACGAATCATATGTGTACAATACAATTTTGGTTTTCTTGCCTCTTAATAATTTATGTATTTGCATCAATATACCAACGTTTGTTGACGTCTCCAAATTCTGTAGAACGTAATTAAACAACTTTTGTGGGTTCATGCTATCTAATTTGTCCTCGCAAAACTGATACCCAGAGGTTGGGCTCTCTATCCACCCATTTTCGGTGTAGTTATCCCATAAATTATCTATATATACACTTACTTGTTTAAAGAATTCTAGCTCTTTATACTGCTCGAAAACTCCTCCGTATAGTTGCTTAAACGTTAACTCTTTAGCTTTTTTGTAATCCACTTTATACATTTCCGCAAACGAAGCATGAATATCTTCATGGTCAAAAGTATAGCCAACAAGGGAAGCAGCAAGAGTAGGGTGATAAGCGGAAATATCAATTTCAACAAATAAATCATTTCGCGGGATGAAGGCTTTTCGGACCCCACTGTCGTGAGGTAGAGCCGCGAAATTAATTCCCCCAAATCTATTTGATGGTCTAGTGGTGAGTGTTTTAAAGTTATACTGCGTGTATACGAAATCTTCTTCTGTTTCGGGAAAATGTTTATTAAACTCATTCTTATCTATTTTAAGTCCGTTCACCTCTATACCAAAAAAGGCAAACGTAGCTTGATTATTATAGAAATCAAAATGCAACGGCCGTGGTGCATCAAACGTGTGTTTAATTGCGTTATATGTTGTCTCACTTACCTCATAATGCTTGACCACGGGAATCATGCGATTAATATCTGTTCTGTGTTTAAGACGCGATGATAAAATTGTGTGAGTTGGTGTTGGCTCTGGTATATACGGATTAGAGATTAAATCTACGTCGAGCAAGCCTTTAATGGGAAAATAAAATAATGCGTTCTTCTTATCTTGCACGTATAACCGCTCTATTCCTTGTAGTAACTCGTTTACTCGTGTCAATTCAATGCTTAAGGTTTCGCTATGGTCAATACATAACATAAACCCCTTACGTTCTATAGACGGTCTAAAATAAACTAGAGAGATATCATTTAATGCGGGGTGAACATTGTTTGAGAACGGAATAATCTCAATATATGCTTCTTTAAAACCTCGATTAATTAAATAACTAATTTGTTCTTCTGTCTCTACGAGCCAATACATTTATAACCAATTTGGGAGTAAATATAATACCCAAAATATTACAAAACAACCTTATTTATAAAACTTGTCAAAACCTCCAGTCAGCAAAATATATTTTCCAAAACCATACCATTTACTTCTAATTTCAAGTAGTCCAGTTAAATTTTTATTTGTTTGAGTAACAGTATTTTTATTACCCGAAATACTCCAAGGTAAAGCTTCAGCAGTGTATATTTCCCAAAGATATTGAGCATTTTGATCTTTTATCTTATTATACTCGTTTTGATTAATTTCAATATATAGAGCTTCGTTTATTTTTTTAACAAAGTATCTTGTAATTTCCCCTAATTCATAATCTTGAGCAGAAGGATCCGGATAATAAGGAGTAGGGATTTTTCTATCTTTAGGATATTTAGGAACTAAAGCTAAATAATCTAAAACATTCGTATCATTAGACGGAGTTAATACATTATATAAAGAATCATTTACATTATCACTATTTAAAACATCAAGTTCTGAGGTGGGGATAAGTAATTGAGGGGTTCCATCGTTTGGGTTTTTGCCACTATATATTTCTCCGTTATATAATTTATAGTAATATCCATTGTAAGGGAGGGCATTAGACTTGATAGAAAATTCCCCTCCATTAGTATAGAGATTAGTTTGGATTCTATTTTTAGGATAATAAGGCATTATGAACCAGTATTATTATTAGTATTTCCTAAAGATGCGTTTTGGTTAGGTGTTGTAGTTTGTTTGTTTTTACGTTTAGAAGAAACAGTAAGGCTTTCAATTTTAGTTTTCCACTGGTTGTTTGATATACTATGGGAAATACCTTTAATTAAAAAGTCAATTACTCCACCTTCATTACTCGTTCTATAACTATAAGGTAATACATTTTCTGTAATAGCAAACCTTTCATAGTTTCTCATTCCTGATAATCCATCCATTTCTAGAGATAGATTAAATGGGATAAAGAAAGGAGCAGGTGCTTGTTCTTTTTCGGCGGCATCTCCTACGGTATATAATGAAATATCTCTATTTATTGATTTTAAAGTCTCAACATTATCTTTTACGTAGTTAAGATTTTTATATAATTCGTTTAATGTAGTAACTTCTATACTTAACTTATCATTAAATACATTTACCGGATCAGTTGCTGTTCCTTTTGTAGCTAAACCAACAGATGTAGCATCTAGTTTAGTAGTAACAACTCTATCTACTAATCCTGTATTTAAACGGGATAAAGCAGTTGCGTTTTCACCTACAATATTACCACTTGCTTGAGCTGAAATTGTAGCCATAGCAGCCATATTAGGAGGTAACTGAACTTGAAAATCAACATTAGTTACAAAACTACCTTTTACCCCAGGACGAACGCCATAAACTTCAAATATAGCTAATTTAGTGCCGGGGGAATCGTCTATTTGTAATCTGCTTCCTTCAATTATTTTAACTTGGTTTTCTTCACTATCATAAACAATATCTAATTTGTTTACGTTACCTAAAGCATCATTTATAGAGTTTAAAATATCTTTAAAAAAGGATAAGAAATTAGTTTTACCATTAGCATCAACTTTTCTAGCTAATACTCTAGCTACAAAATCAATATTAACCATAATATTCATAACTTTTCCTAAATTATCATTTCCTTCAACAAAATAATTACTTAAATCAGGAAAATTACCATTAGCTTTAGTAAAATATTCCCAACCTTTTCCATCAACTAAATTTTTAGAAGGAATAATACAAGTTAAAGGATCAGCAGATATTTGATACGGGAATCTCATACAATAATTTGTATCAGGATCAAAATCAATAGTAAAAAGAGGATTTACGTCAGAACCATCATCTCCTGGTTTTGTATTATCATAGATTAAAAGATTTCTTTGAATCCATTCAAAAATATATCCTAAACGTACGTAATATTGGTGGATTTGAAGAGTAGTATTTGCTAATGATGCTGATTTTGATGTAAATGGAAGAGAACAAAAATTAACTGTGTTTGCTTTTTTAGCTTCTTCTCTCCATTTATATAATTCCTCGTTAAGTCTTGTTGAGTTTTGATTTTCTTGAGCTGCAGGAGGGGATAAATTATATTCTTCTGCTGCTTTTTGAGAGTTTCGTCTTAAACGTTCTGCTTCTTGTCTTCTTCTATTTTCTTCTGCTTTTTTATCTTCTGCTTCTTTTTCTAAATTAGAAGCATTTTGCTCGGCTTGTGAACTTTCGCCAAGAGCATTACCCCAATTTGAGATAATATCTTTTAATTTATTTAATAAAGCTTTAATTTCTGGTTCCCCATTTTTACCTGTAAATCTCTGAAGAGATGCTATATCTGCATTTATAGCATCATATGCATTTCCAAGTCCATTAACATCATCTGGGAAAATTTCTGATGATGTTATGGTTGAGGTAGAAAATGTAAAACTAGGCCTTGTATCAGTATTGTCAATTTGAAGAATTATATTATCATATTCAACTATAAATTGAGATTTTTTAGTTGCTAAGTCTGTTTGGGCTTTTTCACGAGCTTCTCTAGCTTGTCTTTCTTTTTCAGCAGCAGCGTTTGCAGCATTAAGAGCAGCTTGGTCCGCGGCTTGGGCTTTTTGGTCTGTTTGTTTAATTACATCTGATTGGGTTGGTGGTTTTGCTGTTGGCGCTTCTCCAGTAGTATTAATTTTTAATGCTTCAATTAAATCACCATACCCTATTAATTTTAAATCAATATCATAAGAGCCATCAGTGTTAAATTTCCAAGTAAAGTTTACTACTTTACCTAACATAGCATCATAATTATAAAAAGAATCTTTTCTTTCTTTTTTTATGGCCTTTAAAATATCATCTTGTTTTTTAGTTTCAAAAAATTTAGAAAAGGGATCAGTAAAAAAATCATTCCTATTAACTAATGTTCCTTCATTATTAAGATATAAAACATGACCCCATTCTAACAACATTGTATACCCAATCCTAAAATATAATAGATCAAATATTTGAAGTTGTTCTACACTGTATACTTTAATTTTAAGATCAGCTCTAGCTAAAGCACCTCGGTTATAAAAGCTAATATTAGCACTCTCAATACCAGGCATAGGAACATATCCTCTAGAACCTATACCACCCCAACCATATGCTCCACTAAAAACATCACCTAATGAAGCTAGTCCAGAAGGTTTAGTAAAATTATTACCATCAATAGAAGTTACACCACCAAATAAAACACATTTTTTAGCTAACCCATTTCCTTTTAATGATTCAGGTAAATCTCTTAATTCTAAAATTTGTTTAGCGGTAACATCTTTTTCCGTATTATCTTGAATATTGATAGAGGATGCTAATCTTAAAAAAGCATTTTTGTTGTTTTGATAGACTAAAGTACTATCTGGTTTAGGGTTTAATCCTAAACTAGTTTGTCTAGCATCAATTTGAGCTACTACACCTTCATCAAAGGGATTTCCGGTTATATTTCCCATATTAGATGTTATTTAACTGGTTGTACAACGATTTTACTGTAACTATATCTTGGGGTATTCTAATTTCTGTTCCTTCAGGTATAAATAAAGAATTTTGAGGGATAATGTCTGGGTTAGCGCTGGCTATAACCCACCATAGATTTACATCTCCGTAAAATTGTTGGGCAAGTAAGTCTAGTCGATCACCTTGAGTTGTATAAGCGTAGATATCATTAACAGATAAAGGTATCTCAGGATACTTTACTGTTTTGTAAATCCTTGTAGTTCTTTGATTTTTAGGAACTGTTTTAGTTTGTATGGATGTATATCTGCTTGGCATTATTAAAGGTTATAAAAACCCAGGGGATTGGAGGGTTGCTAAAATTTTATTAAGGTCATCATTAATCGTATTATTTGAACCATATCTACTATCTAATTGATTAGGTTTTGTGTTTCCATAACTAATAAATGGAGCATCAACATAAAAACCATCTCCTGTTTCTACAAATTTTTGTGAAATTGTTTTAGGGATAAAGTTATGAATTGGTTTAAATGAGAAACCTGATACTTCGATTAGTTTAGGCATTACTTTACCCCCAGTTTCATTAGTTATACCTTTGATTTTGTTTCCTTTTGAATCTCTAGCAATATCCCACCCAGCTTCATCACTAATACTTAAATTAATTCCCATCATAATTCCGGGAACGTCAACTAAATAATCTCCGATTGTTAATTTGATTAAATTACCCCGCATAAGACCAGCATTTGAATAATCGGGGGCACATAATGAAGCTAAATAATTTAACTTAGAATATACCGATCTTTGTTCTAAGGCTGATAGTACGGGGACTTTAAAACTAAAGCTAATATCTCTAGAAAATCCATCATATGAATAAAAATCTTCTCCTCTACCCATATATTTTTTAGTAGACCAAGAAGCACCATAATTATCAGATAAACCTTCTATAAATGATCTAAAATGGATGTAAGTGTTATTACCACTACCGTCATTATTAACTTTAACAATACGAAAATCTACAGTATCTTCTAAGTCTTTTTCAACCCCGCTGTCAGATTGGTAAAGAGGTTGATAATTAATTTTATCTACTCTTGATTCAACTAAAGCATTATTTCTTTTTCTTCGTGAATTATATGTGTTTCCTTCTCCATATTTTCCTTCACGAGGAATATTCATATCAGGATTACCATATAAATAACCCCCTCCACTATTTACACCTGATGCTCCTCCGTTAATTAAAGCAATATTTGCTAAATGTTGACCAGTTGGAGCTAATGCTGTATTAGCAATAGTTGAAATGGGAACTGTACTAATAGTGGTCCATTTTTTGGTATCTAAACCAAATAAGGTTATATTTTTAGCAATTTCTAAACCCTGTTGTTTAGCAATAAAAGTAAGTCCTGAGGGTGAAGCTAGAAATCTGGATATTCTTAGTGAATCGTTAACTACACTAGATCCAATTAAAGAACCGCCCCGGGTAAGCTGGTCTAAACCTCCAGTATTACCAACACCTCTAAAAGTAGTAGGGATAGGGGTTTGGATATAGGGTTGCCCACTATTACCTCCGCCAATTCTATCCTTACCGTACTTTAAAGATTTAAGATCGGTCTTTAAATCAATTAACGGCATTATTTAGGAAGATTATCTAAATATTTTTTAGGTGGTCTGCTTTGATCTAATTCAGATCCTGTTAAACTTTTAGGATTAATTTTACCTTTACCATCGTATTTTTGAGGAGTAGAGGCAGCTTGACCTAGTGGGGTTTTGTTTAAACTGTTAATTAGTGCCATGGTTTTTTATTATAAATATTAAACATTATTGGGTTCTGTAGGATCCAAGTACTAAGGCTTGGCCTACTTTTTGTCCGTCGATTGTTACAACGCCTCCTTTTTCAACAGCAGCTACTAATCTTTCAAGCAGTTGGATTGTTTTTCCATTGTCTCCACCACCTAAATTAGTACCTCCTACTATTACGTCGTCTTTTCTAAACTTAGTCATCTTACCATCTTGTAAGATAAAGTCTTCAGCAGATCCACCGCTTTGAGGATTACCTAAAGCTTTAATAGCCCAGTTACCAATACCAGACACGTCTGTATTATCGGCTATCAAACCTGCTAATGCCGAACCTCCTAATCCTCCAAGGAAAGTACCTAATAAAGTACCAACTCCAGGTACAGGAATTAAAGATCCTAATGCTCCACCGATAACTGAACCCCCTAAATCACCTAGGGCCATTACAATTTGTTTACCGATTTCTTGGGGGCCAACTCCTTGTTTTGTTGCAGCTGCTATACCGGCTCCTTGAGACATTAAATCATAAGCAATCATTGCTAAAGAAGCAATTTTACCAATTTTAGGAATTGAACTAACTACTTTTTTAAAACCTTTACTATCCATTATTTTAGGCATATACTTTTTAATATATGTCATTGGATTAGCAAAATCTAAAGCTTTAGAAGCAGCTCCGGATACTTTACTAACAGTACCACTAACTGCTTTACCAAATTTACTGTCTGCTATTTTACTACCCATTCGGCTAAAGAAACCACCCCCACCACCACCTGCGCCTCCTGAAGAAGATGATACTCTTTTACCGGTTGCGGCATCATAACTAAATTTTCTTCCTCGTTTATCTACTCCTGTTTTTATAGTAGGTTTTTTAGATTTAAACATATCTGTTATACCGTCACCCATACCTGCTAATTTTACAAAAAGAGCACTTGCGGCTGATGAACCATCACGTTTTTTAAAGATCGATCCTTTTAAAGCTATAGCCCCACCAGCAATAGCAGCAGTTAACCATGGGTGTTCTTTAATAAAACCAACTACTTTACCAAATACTTCTTTTACTTGGATTGCTGCTGTTTTTATGGCTTCTGCAAATTTTTCTGCTTTACCAGGGAGTGAATCTATAAATGCAGAACCGGCAGGACCAGTTACCCAGTCAATCATAGGTTTTAAAACTAAATCGCTAAATAAATTATTTAATGTTTCTTTAATTTTAGTCCAAGTCTCACTTAATGTTTGAATTAAAGGAGATAATTCTGTATAATATTTAATTGATGCTTCTTGGTTTCTTCTCTCAATTTCTGCATTTTTTTCTGCTTCTGAAACGGAAGACATCATAGCTTTTAATCCATCTTGTTGTCCATCTACTAAATCACCTTGTGCTGATTTATTTTTTTCCGCTTCCCCTAACATGTCTGAAAGACCATCTCGGGACAGACCAATAGCTTTAGCAAATGATTCCTGTTCAAGACGATTCATTTTTTGAAAATCTTCAATAGAACCAAATTGATTAGCAATTTCTGTCATTAAAGTTTTAGAATCATTATTTAATGCTGCTTCTCTTGCCTTTTCTAAATTTAAATCTTTACCTGTCATCAATTCTGCCTCCATTTCAGCAGCAATTGAATCCTCAATATTTAATAACCCACTAGCAATATCTTCTACTTTAGATAATTCTAAACCTAATTTTTTAGATTGAGCAACTGCTTTTAATAATTCTTGAGGTTGAGCTCTAAATTGTAATTTAATAGTGTTTGATTGAGCTGCTGTATCCTCTAGTAATTTTTTCTGGCTAATTGCTAGTTTATTGGTTTTAATTACTTGCAAAGCTGTGTTAGCCATGTTAGTAACCATTGTGCCTGCTTCTTGACCAGATAATTTAGCAAATGCTTGGAATTTAGCTAACGAATCAGCAGACATTCCAGCAAATGTATTTAATTTAACAAATACTTTTAATGTATTAGCAGATAATTTTTCAGTTGAACCCATTGCTGAGTACAATTGGGTAACTGATTGTTTAGCGGCTGCTACTGTTGGGCCCATTCCTGCTACTGAACCTGCTAACTTACTAGCAGCTCCTTGAGCTAGACCTAAAGATCTAGCCATTTCAGTATTTTCTGAGCTTATTCGTTCAGCTGCTATTTTACCTTCATTATATTTTTCTGTAATAAAACCAATTGTTTTCTTTAATAAGGACAAAGCACCTCCAGCTAATACTAACGGATCTAGTAAATTTCGAGCTATTTCTTTACCAACTACTTTAAAAGCAGCTCCTAAAGTTTTTACTTTTCCTATTAATCCAGCAGATTGAGTACCTCCTTTAGTAACCTTTTTAGCCATATCATTAGCAGCTTCGGATGCGTCTTCAAAAACACCACCTAAACCACTCATTCCCATTTTATCTAAAAACCCTTGAGTATTTTTTAAAATAGCTCCTGTAAGTCCGGTTGCTTTTTCAATACGTTTTTGTTGCTTTTCCATTAGTTTAGCAACATTTAATTGGGTACGGTATGCAGAGGTATTATTATTAATTTGATCTTCAATTTCTTTTAAAAGATCAGCATTCTCCCCACTAGCTTTAAGCATATCTCTAGTTAGTAGAAGATTTTCGTATTCGGCTTTAGTTTTTCTTTGAATTGATCTTAATTCTCTAGAAGAAAGTTCACTTATTCCTTTTTGAGCTAATCTTAATTTATCAGAAAGATCTTTAAGTTTATTAAGAGATCCTATACCTAGTTTTTGAGCTTCGTTAGTTTTTTTAACTTCACCCAAAACATTTCTCCACTGAACGGAGAGACCTGTTACTGATGCATCTAAGTCATTAACTATACCTCGAGTATAATCTAGCAAATCATTTACCTTTTCAATAGAGTCTGTATCTGCAGAAAAGGTTAAAGGTTTTTTATCTAACTCTCTTCTAAGTCTATTGAGTTCGGCCAGATCCTTTTTAAAAGAATTTAATTCGTCTCCTGTTAATTGCTTAGCCATTTATATAGTGTTAATATATAATAAATATTAAAAAATATTATTTTTTCGATAATTTAGTAGCATAATCGGGAACATTGGTTTTTTGAGGTTTAGCAACAGCACCCGCTGCTCTCATATTTGCTATAGATTGATCAACAACATTATTAGATTCTTCATTATTTTGTTGTTCATAGAATTGTTTCATTTTATTCCATGTAAACGTACGAAGAGGTAAAGGCATGTTATAAACTGAATACCAGTCATAACCGCCTTTGCCATGAAATACTATTTCGTGTATTTGAGTAAATATATTACTCCTATAAGCCGCCGCTTGTTCAGGCGTCAGGGAAAAAAAAGTTTACGCCAATTGGTAAATCAATTTCTTCTATCTCACCACCTAATTCGATGGTGATTTTTAAATCAATATCTGGTTGGGTTGATTTAATATATTCTCTTAAAGCTCTAGAATCACGGGCTAAAAGATAATTATCAACAAATTCACGAATTGTTTTAGGTGTTTCATCTCCATTCACTGACGTGATAATATGTTTTAATCGAGTAGTAAGTTCCGGGGATGCTTGTTTGTTGATACGTTTTAGTCCTTTAATTTCATCCTCAATTTTTTTCTCTAAATGACCTGTTACTAATCTAAAAGTAATAGGAATATTAGAATTCGGAAGAGTAAAAGCAAACTCATTTTTACCAGGTTCGGTTGGTTCAGCAATAAATGGTTTGTTATCTAAAGTAGTAAGGTCTACTGTGTGTTCTTCACCGGCAAATGTAAAACTATAATCTTTACCATAACCTAAAATACGGGCAGCAATCAAAATTGCATTTTTATCTCCAATAAATAAATCGTTATAATCAACTTTAGTTACAATAAGAGATTGAAGTAATTTATCCAAAACAGTACCCTGAGAGATATAATTCTGGTTGGTTAAGATATCTTCTTCTTTAGCGGTCATGTATTTCATTTCAATTGTGCCGCTGTGTAAAGGATGGCCTTCGGGGTATAATAAACCTTTTGAAGGTAACTCAATAGTTTCTGTTGGAAACTTAAATTGGGGAGTTTCGTTTTCCATAAATGTTTTTAATAACTATGTTTGATAATACATATATAAAATAAAAAAGAGCTTGACCGAAGCCAAGCTCTATTTAAAAATATTTGAAGTTTTTTAGAAATTCAATACACAGTAATCCATTCCTAAAGTAACTGTCAAGTTTTGAGCAGCATTTTCGTTATCCCAACTGTACTCACCAAATTCAGCTGCTTTAATGAAGGCACCTTTAATTACCCACTCAGAAACGATATCACCTACAGGACCTAATACGTCGATAGTAACATCTTTCTTATAGAAATCAGAATAACCATCACGGCCAGTTACTGATTCGTGGTGTAAACGTACCCACTCCATAACAGCCTGTGCACCAGAAGGAGTGATTGGATCAAACAACGTCATAGTCAAGTCGTTCCAAGACAATTTGCCTTTAACTTTTCTATAAGTGTTGATATGGTTTAATTTAATTTCTTCCTGCGAGAATCCAACCGATGAAATACCTTTGATCATATACGACGGAATACCGTCTACGTACATGATAAATCTATTCTGTACCTTAGGTTCGAAGGCTGTGAAGAAAATTTCGTTGGGATCTAATACTGCCATTTTGCGTTATATTATTTTGTTCTATTATAAATATTCAATTTTTAATCTCTTACGCTGGGAAAGTTGCTCCAGTTGGTAAGATGTTAAAGTCTAGGTAAATGAATTCAGCAGTCTTAGTAGGTTGGATGTAAATCGCACCGACCAACTGATTTCTATCAATTACAATCTGCCGGGTTGTTACTATCATCCATTACTACTTTAAATGCGTACAAACCTTGTTGTTGTTGAACCGACTCTAAGTAAGGATTAACTTGGCTTAAGAACGCATTTCTAGTAGCGATAGTATTTTGTTCGAATACTAATGTTTTAGAAATTGTGCTAATTCTGTCTTTCAAAGCAATCAACAATCTACGAACATTCACACGGTCAAGTGCAGATGCTTGAGTTTGTAATGTTTTCTGACCGTATACTACAACACCTTGGTTAGGGAATGTAGCAATTGGGTTAACCTTATTCTGGTATAATGTATCTCTGTCAGTTTGGGTTAATTTCTTTTCAGCTCTAACCACATCACTTAAACCACCTCTGTTAATACCAGCAGGAGCGAACCAAGGAGCAGCAACTGTATCGTTAAATGCATATACTGCAGGGATCATAGTTGAGGCAGGTACCCAAGTAAGCATTCCAGTAATAGGATCTACTGTTTGTAACCAAGGCCAGTAAGTAGCAGCGTATGAGTTATCAATTGAATTTGCTTGAGTGTTTGCTCCCGAAACTGATCCTCCATATAATTGAGTATCGATTACAGCAATTGCGTCTGCTCTGTTTCTTGTATTGTTAATTAAGTTTAACAATTGAGCTTGGCCATTTGAACTACCATAAGTTAAACCAGGAGCTGAGATTACGTTGTATTGGTATTCATCAGCATTTGACAACAATGTAATTGAAGCACTGTAATCTGTAGCTACTAAACCTTGAATATTACTATCGGTAATAGCATCATAGTACTTATCAGCAGATCCACTACTTAAGTTACCAGTAGCAGTTCCAAAAGTACCACTAGCAGCTACAGGAATAGAACCTGTAAAAGCAGCTTTTGCAATACCGTTATTGTCAAAGAATTTAGGAGTTGGTTTATCAACTGATTTTACTACAATATAATTACTTCTATTAGCGTAGCTACCTGTTACTTCTACATAAGTTTCATCACTAGATAAATTGTAAATAGTATCACCGATTACTCTAGAAATATAATTAGGAGCAAGAGGATCTAATGATAAGTTGGTCCAAGTTTCAAGAGCAACTTTGTTATTGTTATTATCATCACCTCGTCTAACAACTATATTAAATGTACCAGCGCTAAAATTAGGGCTTACAATTTCCCATCTAATGTTAGTTGAAGTACCATTTGCTAATGAACCACTAGTATCTTCAGAGCCAGAGCTATTCTGGTTTGCACCGTAACTTACAGTTTGTAAGGTAATTGCAGTGCCTGAACCTGAAGCAGAGATTTGTGAAGAAGTAGCTGCAGTAAAGGCACCATGGGCAACACGAGTAACTAACAAATTAGTACCCCCTGCCTGGAAATAGTTATATGCCGCAGTTGATGTAAAGTAAGTGTATTCTGCTGTTGAGCCACTAACAAAGGAGCCACCAAATTTGGTCAAATAATCACTCCAGCTAGTAACTTGAGTAGGAATATTGGGTTGACCTTTTACAGTAGGACCAATAATTACTGCCCCAACAGGTGCGGGCGGATTGGTGAGTAATGATAAATCATTTTCTCTTGTTAATACCCCAGGAGATAAAAGTGTTTCTGCCATCTTGATTTATTGTTATGTTTTATTATA
>Ga0208161_1000903_pt1 | contig 16457 bp, 6 predicted proteins | sample CB_VirMetaG_3_FD_184538 | JGI IMG/M metagenome (GOLD analysis project Ga0208161, IMG submission 184538) | Freshwater to marine saline gradient viral communities from Chesapeake Bay - CB_1508_1S Viral MetaG (SPAdes) (version 4) | ecosystem: Environmental > Aquatic > Marine > Coastal | place: USA...
ATCGTAGATGAAGCTCAAAACGTAACTCACGAACAAATGGAAATGATCGTAACCCGTTTAGGTTTAAGATCAAAAATGATTATATGTGGAGACGACCACCAAGTAGACTTAAAGCAAAAAAGAGATTCTGGTTTTAGATTCTTATATGCAGCAGCTCGCGGTATTAAAAATATGTGTGGAATCACATTAAAACAAAACCACAGAGATCCAATTGTATCAGATCTAATTGAATTATATGAAGATGCAGCTGACCGAGGCATTGTAACCGGATCATCAGGTACCTCAGGAAAATCTAGAAAATAGTAATCAGTCCATTTCTTTTTAATATTTATAACTAAAAAGCATGGCAAATATTCCTATTTATGACGGAAACCCTATTTGGGACGCAAATGCTGTCCCATTTGGTTTTTATAACTCAGATACTGATTTCCAAACAGACGCTATAAAAGTAGCCAAATTTTGTGCTATTCGTTTAGGTTATCCTATCGAAAACGTAGAATTACAATCTGGATCTTTCTTTACAGCATTTGAAGAAGCAGTTACTGTTTATGGTAATGAATTGTATGCTTTTAAAGTTAGAGATAATATGTTATCTTTAGAAGGATATGAAGATGTTTTTCAATCGAATGGTACTGGAAGCATAAATCATGCTTTACTTACCCCTACAATGGCTTCAATTGTTAGATTATCATTACAATATGGAGAAGAAGCAGGTGTTGGCGGTAATGTTGATTGGTTAAGTGGTTCAATCGAATTAGAACCAGGAATACAAGATTATGATTTAGCTGATTGGGCTGTTTCTCAAAGTATTACAGGTGGTATTGAAATTAAAGAAATTTACTATCAACCTGTACCTGCTGTAAACCAAATGTATACTCCATATAGTGGATTTGGTATGGGATTAGGTGGTGTAGCAGCAGTAGGAGCCGCTGGATTTGGAATGGGACCAGGGATGAACTTCTTGATGATGCCTATTTCATATAATCTCCAAATGATTCAAGAACTAGAAATGGCTGAACAAGTTAATTTAGCTCAATACACATTCCAATTAATCAATAATAAATTAAGAATATTCCCTGTTCCAGGATATGATGAAACAGATCCTGAAACCGGATATAGAAGTCGTTTATGGTTTAGATATATTAAACTAGAAGACAGAATAAATTCTGCTGTTGATTTATCAGCTAATGGATCTGTTACTAATGAATCTAATGTTCCTTTTAATAATCCAACATATGCTCAAATCAATTCAATTGGTAGAAGTTGGATTTTTGAATTTACTTTAGCATTAGCTAAAGAAATGTTAGGATATGTTAGAGGTAAATACTCAACTATCCCTATCCCAGGAGCTGAAGTGACTTTAAACCAATCAGATTTAATTTCAGCCGCTACATCAGAAAAAAATACTTTAGTTGAAAGATTAAGAGCTTATTTTGATGAAACTTCACGTCAAAAATTATTAGAAAGAAGACAAGCAGAATCAACAGCTCGTCAAAGTGAATTAGGACAAGTTCCAATGACAATTTTTATAGGATAATATGGCACTTTACGGAGGAGCAAGAGATATAAGTTTATTTAGACACATCAATCGTGAATTGGTGGGTAATATTATTTCTCAAGAGTGTGTATATTACAAATACAAATTAGCTGAAACTAAAGTTAATATGTATGGTGAAGCTGCTGAAGGTAGATATTTTATGGCTCCTGTTATTATAAGTTGTTTAATAGAAAGACAAGACCAAACATATCCAACTAGTGATTTAGGTGTAGATTTTGCTTGGCCTCTTACTTTTAGATTTTTAATAGATGATTTATTAAACAAATATCAAGGAGATCAATTAGACGACACAGATACTTTTAATAATTCAAACAACGTATATGGAGCTAATTTAGTTCCTGAAGTTGGAGATATTATTATGTATCAAAACAATTACTATGAGGTTGATTCTACAAATGCTAACCAATTCTTTGTAGGCAAAAACCCAGCATTTCCATTTACTGATGATCAAGGAAATAACCCACTAGAAACTGATCTACCTGAATTTGGATGGAATACTTCAGTAATTTGTCAAACTCACTATGTACCAGCGGATCGTGTAAATATCCAATTAGCAAGATTATAATGGCTGAAAGAAAACAAACCCCAAAATCACAACGCGAAATTAGTGTTGAACAACACATTCCACATTTACCGGAAGAGGGTAACCCTAATTTAGCTAATACTTCTAATAATAGAGGTACAAAACAATCTTTCAGAGAGGATAATGTAAAACCATTCTCAGTTGGTATTCAAGATATTGACGAAGCGGTTTTTTATTATTTTCAAAATGTAATTAAACCAACTGTAGTTCAAAATGGAGAACGTTTACCTGTTCCTGTAATTTATGGATCTGCTGAAAAATGGAAATCATTTCAAAAAGACGGATATTATAGAGATCAAAAAGGCAAAATGATGGCTCCGTTAATTATGATTAAACGTGATTCATTAACTAAAGATAGAAGTCTTACGAATAAGTTAGATGCTAATAATCCTAATAACTTTACAGTATCAACTAAAAAATACGATAAACGAAATGCATATGATCAATTTGCAGTATTAAATAATCGTATTCCTGAAAAACAGTTTTATGCTTCTGTTGTCCCTGATTATGTAACAATCCAATACAGTTGTGTTGTATTTACTTATTATGTAGAACAGTTAAATAAAATTGTAGAAGCAATCCAATATGCATCAGATGCTTATTGGGGTGATCCTCAACGTTATAAATTTAATACTAGAATTGATTCTTTTACTTTTCAAACAGAATTACAACAAAATGATGAACGTATAGTTCGTAGTACGTTTACACTTAAATTACACGGATATATTGTACCTGAAATTTTACAAAGAGATTTAAATGGAATTGTAAAATACACAGAAAAAGCAAAAATTATATTCCAATTAGAAACAGACATGCCAGCTGATTTTTATAATGGTGTTCAAACTGGGGATCGAGTTGTTACTCCAAATCCTCTTGATCCTAATAGAAGAGATTTAAAATAAATTTAATTAGAATAAAATATTTACATATTTATATAAGACAAATTCTATATCATGGCTAACGTTAGATTTCTTGATCAAGTCCCAGTAGTAGCATATGCAACTGATGGAGGTATTACTAAAGTACCTCGTTTTTTGTATCCTGGTGAAACATTGACTATACCAAAAAATCAACAAATGGTTGGATATGATTTTTATAATTTAGGATTAGTAATAATTGAACAAGGAGATTTAATTGATATCGACGGAACTCTATATCTAACTCATGGTCTTTTACAAATCCAAACCCAAATAACTAACGCAGGACTTATTGTAAACAATGGTGTTTTAGTAATTTCTGAAGAAAATCAATAATATTTATAACTAAAATATTAGAAAAACGTGGCTCAAATAAATCAACAACTAACTCCCTCAGGTAGCGTAGGCCTACCTGCCTCTGGTTCCGTTGCTATTTTTTCTGAAGCAGAAGATTTAGGACGTTTATACATTAAAGATTACCAAGGTAATGTATACCCTGCTGTTTCGGGATCAGGTGGTGGAGGGTCAACTTTAATTCCTATTCAAGAAAATGGTACTTCCGTAGGTAGTGCCACCACACTTAACTTCAGTGGATCTGCAGTAGATAATGTATCTATAGCAGGAGGAATAGCTACAATTGAATTATCAGGTGGTTCAGGAGGTTCAGGTACTTCAGGTATTTCAGGTACCTCAGGTATCTCCGGTACTTCAGGTACAGATGGAGCTGCAGGAGCCCCAGGTGTTGCTGGTACTTCAGGTATTAGTGGAACAAGCGGTATTACTGGTACTTCAGGTACAGACGGAGCTCCTGGTGTAGCTGGTACTTCAGGTATTTCAGGCACTTCTGGTACAGATGGAGCTGCAGGAGCCCCAGGTGTTGCTGGTACTTCAGGTATTTCAGGCACTTCTGGTACAGATGGTGCTCCTGGAGCAGCAGGTACTTCAGGTATTAGTGGAACATCTGGTTTAAGTGGTACATCAGGTACAGATGGAGCTGCAGGTGCCCCAGGTGTAGCAGGTACTTCTGGTTTAAGTGGCACCTCAGGTATTTCTGGTACTTCAGGTACAGATGGAGCTGCAGGTGCTCCAGGTGTAGCAGGTACTTCAGGCATTTCAGGCACATCAGGTATCAACGGTACTTCAGGTATCGATGGTGTAGCAGGTACTTCAGGTATTTCAGGTTCATCTGGTGTTTCAGGTTCATCTGGTGTTAGTGGAGTTGCAGGTACATCGGGTGTATCAGGTACTTCAGGTTTAACAGGTACTTCAGGTACAGACGGTTTACCAGGTACTTCTGGTATTAATGGAACAAGCGGTATTAACGGTACTTCAGGTACAGATGGTGCCCCAGGTGTAGCAGGTACTTCTGGTATTAACGGAACAAGCGGTATTAATGGTACCTCTGGTACAGACGGAGCCGCTGGTGTAGCTGGTACTTCAGGTATTTCTGGTTCTTCTGGCATTTCAGGCACCTCAGGTGTTAGTGGAGTAGCAGGTACTTCAGGTATAAGTGGTACATCAGGTTTAACAGGAACTTCTGGTACAGATGGTTTACCTGGTTCATCTGGTATCTCAGGTACTTCAGGTATTGCTGGTACTTCAGGTACAGATGGCGCCCCAGGCGTAGCAGGTACCTCAGGTATTTCAGGTTCATCTGGTATTTCAGGCACTTCTGGTACAGACGGTGCTCCTGGTGTAGCAGGTACTTCAGGTATTTCTGGTTCATCAGGTATTTCTGGAACCTCAGGTATTAGTGGAGTAGCAGGTTCTTCAGGTTTAACTGGCACAAGTGGTATTTCAGGAACATCTGGTACAGATGGTTTACCTGGTACTTCAGGTTTAACAGGTACAAGTGGTATTTCAGGCACTTCTGGTACAGATGGTGCTCCTGGAGCAGCAGGTACTTCAGGTATTTCTGGTACATCTGGTTTTAGTGGTTCCTCAGGTACTTCAGCCGGTAGTAGTTTTACCGTATATAATACAATTTCTCGTTACCAAATTTATACCAATAGTAGTGATAGAGAAACTTGGGTTGTATCTAGTGCAACAGTTAACACAGGATTATCTTGGACACGTTCAGGTACTACTTTGACTATTACTCACACTTCACATGGTTTAGTAACTGGAGAAGCAGTAATTGTACGTAATGCCAACGCTGACAATTTCTATGGTATTGTAACAGTTGTTAACTCAAACGAGTTTACCTTAGATACAGTAAGTTCAGGTGGTACTTCAGGTTCATCAGCTGCTTATTCTAAAGGATTAACAGTTAATGGAACTCCAACAGCATCAGCTTTAACAATCGATGCCCCAAGTTCAGGTGATGTTCAGTTACTAGGTTTATTATATACCACAGGACCTAGAACAGGTGCTACTTGTGCAATCACAGTCCCAGCTTCAGCAACTAATGGTGCCGGTAATGATAGTTCAATTTTAGATACTTTCTTCCCAATTATTAGAGCTCAGTTAACAACTACAGGTACTGTTACAAATGCTGCTATGACGTTAAACACAAGTTCTAATTTTAGTACATTTACAATCTCATCGTTAAGTACATCACTTAATACATTATTGAGATTAACTTTCTCATAAGTAAAAAAAATAAAAGTCCTTTTTTAGAGCCCCAATTTGGGGCTCTTTTTTTCATATGTATAATAAACCCTGTTTGGAAAGTGAAAAACAGAATAAACTTAGATATTTTAAATTTATTCAACAAAACAAAAACAAAACAAAAATAACGTGGCAAAACCTAATCTTATTACCGGTGTAATTACAATACCAGCGTTTCAACAATACACTAATTCAAATCCGAATGGTGACATACAAAGTGGAAGTGCTAACATAATTAACATCACAGACGTTGATCTCCTCTACCCAGGGTTAGAGGTAACAAATACTAATTTACCTTCAGGCACTACTGTTGTTAGTGTAAATTATGGTGCTCAAACAGCAGTATTAAGTAATAATGCTACTGCAACAGCAACAGGAGAAGATTTAGTAATCCAATTTCCTGATGGACTTTATTACTGTCCTGGTTCAACTTTTTCTGATGTAAACGGTGTATTTTTTAATACAGATGTTACTGCTGGATTCCAAATTGTAAACCAAGCAACTGATTCTAATTCATTTGTTCCATTAACAGGTATATTTAATCTTTGGGAAATTTCTTACGTCTCATATAGAGATGGTAATGGAACTACAATGGACTTCTATGTTCAGTTTGATGAAGAAGCTCCATATTCTGCTTATAATAGAATTCCAACTGATGCTGTTGTTAACGCAATAACAGAACAAACTGAGTACAAATCATATGGTTGGAACGTATCATCACAAGTATATGGTGATTTACAAGCAGGTTCAGAAATAGCTCAATCTAACTTAGATGTTCAAAATATTACCGATGTTTCTCCTGTTTTTGTAGATGGTAATACAAGTACAGAATATCAAGGTGTTACTTATTTAGAAATATCAGGTAGTGGTGTTGCTAGTTTTGCTACTTCTAGTGCAAATGGATATGAAAAGCTAACAGTAGAAATTACTGGAGGAGGTTCAGGTACTTCAGGTATTTCTGGTACTTCAGGTGTTTCAGGCACTTCGGGTGTAGATGGTACTTCAGGTACTTCATACGAAGGTACTAATTCATATGGTTCATTTAGTGATTCAACCACTCAACCAGTTTCAGCTTCAAACACCCCAACAGTTTGGACATACAATACAACTGAAATTTCTAATAATATTAGTGTTGTAAGTGGTTCAGCAATTACAGTAGCAGAAGCTGGTGTTTATGAAATTGGATACTCAGCTCAAGTTGAGGCAACACAAAACGCAAATAATACTCACGTTAGTATCTGGGCTAGAATTAATGGTTCAGATGTAGTACGTACTACTTCAAATATTACAATTAACAATAATGGTGCTTATCAGTTACCATTCGTAGCATACCAATTTGATTTAGCAGCTGGTGATTACGTAGAATTCGTATTCTTATCAGATAACAGTCATGTACAGTTAGTAGCTTTAGGTTCATCAGGTTCACCTGTTTATCCTGCTACTCCTTCTGTAATTATCGTAGCTAAACGAATTGACAAATATATAGTTTTACCTGGAACCTCTGGTACTTCAAGTACAGCAGGTTCTTCAGGTTCATCAGGTTCTTCTGGTGTAGATGGTTTATCTGGTACATCAGGTTTATCTGGTACATCTGGTATTAATGGTTCAAATGGCATTTCAGGACAAAATGGCTTATCAGGCACTTCAGGTGTAGCTGGTACTTCAGGTACTACAGGCACATCAGGTAATGATGGTGGTAGTGGATGGAGTGGTACCAATGGTACTTCAGGTATTTCTGGTTCAACAGGTTCTTCAGGTTCAACAGGCTTATCAGGTGTATCAGGTGCTAGTGGTACTTCAGGTGAATCAGGTACAAACGGTTCATCAGGTATCTCAGGCGAAAACGGCACTTCTGGTTTATCAGGTATCTCAGGTACTTCAGGTACAAATGGTTCTGCTGGTATCGATGGTGAAAATGGTACATCTGGTTTATCAGGTATCTCAGGTACTAGTGGTTCAAATGGAACTGCTGGTATCGATGGTGAAAACGGCACTTCAGGTTTAAGTGGTTTATCTGGTACCTCAGGAACTAATGGTTCAGCTGGTATTTCAGGTGAAAATGGCACTTCAGGTTTAAGTGGCTTATCTGGTACTTCAGGAACAAATGGCTCAGCAGGTATCGATGGTTTAGAAGGTACTTCAGGTATTAGTGGCGTATCAGGAACAAGTGGTTCAAATGGTACTGCTGGTATCGATGGTTTAGATGGTACTTCAGGTTTAAGTGGTTTATCAGGCACCTCAGGTTCAAATGGAACCGCAGGTATTTCTGGTGAAAATGGTACCTCTGGTTTATCAGGTATCTCAGGTACTTCAGGTACAAACGGCTCTGCTGGTATCGATGGTGAAAATGGTACTTCAGGTGTAAGTGGTTTATCAGGTACTAGTGGTTCAACTGGTTCAAATGGTACATCAGGTGATGCTGGTATCGCTGGAGAAAGCGCATTAAGTGCTACTTCAGGTACAAGCGGTTCAAATGGTACAAATGGAGACGCAGGTGTAGCAGGTGCTTCAGCACTTTCAGCTACCTCTGGTACTTCAGGTTCAAACGGAACAGCAGGTATCGATGGCTTAGATGGTACCTCAGGTGTTAGTGGAGTATCAGGTACTAGTGGTTCAAATGGAACTGCTGGTATCGATGGTGAAAACGGCACTTCAGGTGTAAGCGGTGTATCAGGTACTAGTGGTTCAAACGGTAGTGCAGGTATAGATGGCGAAAACGGAACTTCAGGTTTATCAGGTATTTCTGGTACAAGTGGTTCAAATGGTAGTGCAGGTATAGATGGCTTAGATGGTACCTCAGGATTATCAGGTATTTCAGGCACTTCAGGTTCAAATGGTACCGCTGGTATCGATGGAGAAAATGGTACATCTGGTTTATCCGGTGTTTCAGGAACAAGCGGTTCAACAGGTTCAAATGGTACTTCAGGTGATGCAGGTATTGCTGGAGAAAGTGCCTTAAGTGCTACAAGTGGAACCTCAGGTTCAAACGGTACTACAGGTGATGCAGGCGTAGCAGGTGCTTCTGCTTTATCAGCTACAAGTGGTACTAGTGGCTCAAACGGTACTAATGGTGATGCTGGTATTGCCGGAGCAAGTGCATTAAGTGCAACCTCAGGTACAAGCGGTTCAAACGGTACAGCAGGTGATGCAGGCGTAGCAGGAGCTAGTGCATTAAGCTCTACTTCAGGTACTTCAGGTTCATCAGGTACAAATGGAGACGCAGGTGTCTCAGCATTAAGCGCTACCTCAGGAACATCAGGTTCAGCAGGAACCTCTGGTGAAAATGGTACAGCTGGCTTATCAGGATTAGCGGGTACTAGTGGCTCAACTGGTTCCGCCGGTACTTCAGGCGATAATGGCACAGAAGGTATTTCAGGAGTATCAGGAACTAGTGGTTCAACTGGTTCAAATGGTACAGCTGGTATTAATGGTAATAGTGAAATAAGTGCAACTAGTGGAACTTCAGGTTCTTCTGGTACTTCAGGAACAGCAGGTGATGCTGGAGCTAGCGCATTAAGTGCTACTTCAGGTACAAGCGGTTCTACCGGTTCAAACGGTACTGCAGGTGATGCAGGTGCAAGCGCATTAAGTTCAACCTCAGGAACATCTGGTTCTTCAGGTACAAACGGTATAAATGGTGTAGCTGGTGAAAGCGCATTAAGTGCCACTTCAGGTACTTCAGGTTCATCAGGTACAAACGGAGACGCAGGTGTAGCAGGTGCTTCAGCACTTTCAGCTACTAGTGGTTCATCAGGTTCAACTGGTACTTCTGGTACTGCAGGTGATGCTGGTTTATCAGCAGCAAGTGCTACATCAGGTACTAGTGGTTCAACTGGTTCAAACGGTACAGCTGGAGATGCTGGATTAAGCGCATTAAGTGCAACCTCAGGCACTTCTGGTTCATCTGGTACAAACGGAGACGCAGGTGTAGCAGGTGCTTCAGCACTTTCAGCTACAAGTGGTTCATCTGGTTCATCAGGTACTTCAGGTACAGCAGGCGAAGCTGGTGCTTCTGCTCTAAGTGCAACATCAGGTACAAGTGGTTCAACTGGTTCAAACGGTACAGCAGGTGATGCTGGTTTATCAGCAGCAAGTGCTACTTCAGGTACTAGTGGTTCAACTGGTAGTAACGGTACAGCAGGCGAAGCTGGTGCTTCTGCTTTAAGTGCTACTTCAGGAACAAGTGGCTCAACAGGTACTTCAGGTACTGCTGGTGACGCCGGTGCCTCAGCATTAAGTGCTACTTCAGGTACTAGTGGTTCAACTGGTTCGAACGGTACAGCAGGTGACGCAGGAGCAAGTGCCTTAAGTGCTACTTCAGGCACCTCAGGTTCAACTGGTACCAATGGTACAGCCGGTGACGCCGGTGCATCAGCTCTAAGTGCTACTTCAGGAACCTCAGGTTCAACAGGTTCAGCTGGTACAGCTGGTGACGCTGGAGCAAGTGCCTTAAGTGCAACATCAGGTACAAGTGGTTCAACAGGTACAAATGGTACTGCAGGTGATGCAGGTGCTTCGGCTCTAAGTGCTACCTCAGGTACATCTGGCTCAACAGGTACAAATGGTTCCGCTGGTGTAGCAGGACAAAGCGCTTTAAGTGCAACTTCAGGTACAGCAGGTTCATCTGGTTCATTAGGTACTAGTGGATTAAATGGTGCAAGCGGTGCTAGTGCTACCTCAGGTACTAGTGGCTCAACAGGTACCAATGGTACAGCAGGCGATGCAGGTGCTTCAGCACTTTCAGCTACAAGCGGTACTTCAGGTTCAACTGGTTCGAATGGTACAGCAGGTGACGCCGGTGCTTCGGCTCTAAGTGCTACCTCAGGTACAAGCGGTTCAACTGGTTCAAACGGTACTGCCGGTGACGCTGGATTAAGCGCATTAAGTGCAACTAGCGGTTCATCAGGTTCAACAGGTACCAACGGTACTGCAGGTGACGCAGGTGCTTCAGCATTAAGTGCTACCTCAGGAACTAGCGGTTCATCAGGTTCAACAGGTACAGCAGGTATTGCTGGACAAGATAGATTAAGTGCCACTTCTGGAACCTCAGGTTCAAGTGGTTCATCAGGTACTGCCGGTGACGCGGGTGCTAGTGCATTAAGTGCTACATCTGGTACAAGTGGTAGTACTGGTACTAATGGTACTGCGGGTGACGCCGGTGCTTCAGCTCTATCAGCTACAAGTGGTACAAGTGGTAGCACAGGTACCAACGGTTCAGCAGGTGTAGCAGGACAATCAGCTTTATCAGCTACAAGCGGTACAGCAGGTTCATCTGGTTCATTAGGTACTAGTGGATTAAATGGTACAAGTGGTGCTAGTGCAACAAGTGGTACATCAGGTTCAACAGGTAGTAATGGTACAGCCGGTGACGCAGGAGCTAGCGCATTAAGTGCTACTAGCGGAACAAGTGGTTCAACAGGTACAAATGGTACTGCAGGAGATGCTGGTGCAAGTGCTTTAAGCTCAACAAGTGGTACATCAGGTTCAACTGGTTCAAACGGTACTGCAGGTGACGCTGGATTAAGCGCTTTAAGTGCTACTAGTGGAACAAGCGGTTCTACAGGTTCGAATGGTACTGCTGGTGATGCTGGTGCTTCAGCATTAAGTTCAACTAGCGGAACAAGTGGTAGCACAGGTACTTCAGGTACTGCCGGTGATGCTGGATTAAGTGCTTTAAGTGCAACTAGTGGAACTAGCGGTTCAACAGGTAGTACAGGTACTGCAGGTGATGCCGGAGCTTCAGCACTAAGTGCAACTAGCGGAACAAGCGGTAGCACAGGTACTTCAGGTACAACAGGTGACGCCGGTGCAAGTGCATTAAGTGCAACTTCAGGTACATCTGGTTCTACTGGTTCAAATGGTTCAGCCGGTGTAGCAGGACAAAGTGCATTAAGTGCTACTTCAGGTACAGCCGGTTCATCTGGTTCATTAGGTACTAGTGGATTAAATGGTGCAAGCGGTGCTAGTGCAACAAGTGGTACTTCAGGTAGTACTGGTACTAACGGTACTGCAGGTGACGCTGGTTTATCAGCAGCAAGTGCAACTTCAGGTACAAGCGGTTCTACTGGTTCAAACGGTACCGCAGGTAATGATGGTTCAAGTGCTTTAAGTGCCACAAGCGGAACAAGTGGTTCAACTGGTTCAAACGGTACCGCAGGTGATGCTGGTTTATCAGCATTATCAGCTACTTCAGGAACAAGTGGTTCAACAGGTACTTCAGGTACTGCAGGTGACGCAGGTGCTTCAGCTCTAAGTGCTACTTCAGGTACTAGCGGTTCAACAGGTAGTAATGGTACAGCAGGTGATGCCGGTGCAAGCGCATTAAGTGCAACTTCTGGAACAAGTGGCTCAACTGGTTCGAACGGTTCAGCCGGTGTAGCAGGACAAAGCGCATTAAGTGCCACTTCAGGAACAGCAGGTTCATCAGGTTCATTAGGAACCTCAGGTAATAATGGAACAAGTGGAGCAAGTGCTACCTCAGGAACTAGTGGTTCAACTGGTACCAACGGTACAACAGGTGACGCCGGTGCAAGTGCATTAAGTGCAACTTCAGGTACATCTGGTTCAACAGGTACAAATGGTACAGCGGGTGACGCAGGTGCTTCAGCATTAAGCTCAACAAGTGGTACTTCAGGTTCAACAGGTAGTAATGGTTCAGCGGGTGACGCAGGTGCTTCAGCATTAAGCTCAACTAGCGGAACAAGCGGTAGCACAGGTACTTCAGGTACAGCAGGTGACGCCGGTGCCTCAGCATTAAGTGCCACTTCAGGTACATCTGGTTCAACAGGTTCAAACGGTACTGCCGGTAACGCTGGGTTAAGTGCATTATCATCTACTTCTGGTACTTCAGGTAGTACAGGTTCAAATGGTACAGCAGGTGATGCAGGTGCAAGCGCTTTAAGCTCAACTAGCGGAACAAGCGGTAGCACAGGAACATCAGGTACTGCCGGTGACGCTGGATTAAGCGCTTTAAGTGCAACTAGTGGAACAAGCGGTTCTACAGGTTCGAATGGTTCAGCAGGTGTAGCAGGACAATCAGCTCTAAGTGCAACATCTGGTACAGCAGGTTCCTCAGGTTCATTAGGAACCTCAGGTAATAACGGAACAAGTGGTGCAAGCGCTACTTCAGGTTCATCAGGTTCAACAGGTAGTAATGGTACAGCGGGTAACGCAGGTGCAAGCGCATTAAGTGCTACCTCAGGAACTAGTGGTTCAACTGGTACCAACGGTACAGCAGGTGACGCCGGTGCAAGTGCTTTAAGTGCTACAAGTGGTACCTCAGGTTCAACTGGTTCAAACGGTACTGCAGGTGATGCTGGTTTATCAGCAGCAAGTGCTACAAGCGGAACATCAGGTTCAACAGGTAGTACTGGTACTGCAGGTGATGCCGGTGCTAGCGCATTGAGTGCTACTAGCGGAACTAGCGGTTCTACAGGTTCGAATGGTTCAGCCGGTGAAGATGGAGTTAGCGGATTTAGTGCAACTTCAGGTACAAGCGGTTCAACAGGTTCAACAGGAACGTCAGGTGACGCAGGTGCTTCAGCCCTCTCAGCTACAAGTGGTACTTCAGGTAGTACTGGTACTAATGGTACAGCAGGAGATGCAGGAGTTAGTGCATTGTCAGCTACTTCAGGAACTAGTGGTTCAACAGGTTCGAACGGTTCAGCCGGTGTAGCAGGACAATCAGCTCTATCAGCTACAAGCGGTACAGCAGGTTCAAGCGGTTCATTAGGTACCTCAGGTAATAATGGAACTAGTGGTGCAAGTGCAACTAGCGGTACTAGTGGTTCAACAGGAACTAACGGTACAGCGGGTGATGCAGGTGCTTCAGCATTAAGTGCCACTTCAGGTACTAGCGGTTCTACCGGTTCAAACGGTACTGCTGGTGACGCAGGTGCAAGTGCTCTAAGTGCAACTAGTGGAACATCAGGTTCAACAGGTAGTAATGGTTCAGCAGGATTAGCAGGTGCTTCAGCATTAAGCTCAACAAGTGGTACTTCAGGTTCAACAGGAACTAATGGTACAGCAGGTGACGCAGGTGCCTCAGCATTGAGTGCTACAAGTGGAACAAGCGGTTCTACAGGTTCGAACGGTTCAGCAGGTATTGCTGGTGAAAGTGCTTTAAGTGCAACATCAGGTACAAGTGGTAGCACAGGTTCAACAGGTACTGCAGGTGACGCAGGTGCAAGCGCATTAAGCTCAACAAGTGGTACTTCAGGTAGTACTGGTACTAACGGTACTGCAGGTGACGCAGGTGCAAGCGCATTATCAGCTACAAGCGGAACAAGTGGCTCAACTGGTTCAAACGGTTCAGCTGGTGTAGCCGGACAAAGCGCATTAAGTGCAACTTCAGGTACTGCTGGTTCAAGTGGTTCATTAGGTACTAGTGGATTAAACGGAACAAGCGGCGCAAGTGCTACTAGCGGAACAAGCGGTTCTACCGGTTCAAACGGTACTGCTGGTGACGCAGGAGCTAGTGCTTTAAGCGCAACTAGCGGAACTAGCGGTTCTACAGGTACCAATGGTACAGCAGGTGACGCAGGTGCTAGCGCATTAAGTGCAACATCAGGAACTAGTGGTTCTACAGGTTCGAACGGTTCAGCCGGTGTTGCTGGAGCAAGTGCCTTAAGTGCTACAAGTGGAACATCAGGTTCTACAGGTTCAGCAGGTACAGCAGGTGATGCAGGTGCAAGCGCTTTAAGCTCAACTAGCGGAACTAGCGGTTCTACCGGTTCAAATGGTACTGCTGGAGATGATGGTATTAGTGGATTTAGTGCTACAAGTGGAACTAGTGGTTCTACAGGTTCGAACGGTTCAACAGGAGTAGCAGGACAATCAGCTCTTAGCGCAACTTCAGGAACAGCAGGTTCATCAGGTTCATTAGGTACTAGTGGATTAAACGGAACAAGCGGTTTAAGCACAACTTCAGGAACAGCAGGTTCATCAGGTACAGGTGGTTCAACAGGTGTAGCAGGTGCTTCAGGTACAAGTGGTACATCAGGTTCAACTGGTACAAGTGGTAGTGCAGGTTCAGCAGGTTCAAGCGGTACAAGTGGTATTTCAGGTAACGTAGGTTCAGCTGGTACATATATCACAGTAACTGGTACAGCACCGATTAACATTACTCCAAATAATCCTCATACACTAAACAGTGACTTCACGGTTAGTATGACTGGAGTAACGTATAACTCGGGTTCACAAACATTTACATTTGTAAGAGATATTGTAGCAACAGGTGATATCTACACTTCAGGAAGTATTACATATGGAGGTGGAATCGGAGCAGCTAACGTAACAACAGCAGATGATGGTGTAGCACTAGGAAGTTCAACAACAACGTTTGGAGGATATGTCTACAGCACATATGCAGGATTTGTAGCTCACTATGTATTGAGAAACCAAAACTCAGGAGCTCAAAGAACAGGTACGTTAAGCGCTACGTTCGATGCAGGTTCATTTATAGATTGGAATGAAACATTTACCCCAGATATCAAGGGATCAACACAAGGAGTAAGATTGTCAGCCGTGTTCAGTGGAGCAACAGCCGCGATTGATGTCCAAAATACAGACCCAGATAATTACGATGTTTCAATAACATTCCACTTGCTAAAATTGTAATAATTTAGTCAAAAGGAAATTTAAGAAGCTCTCACCTCTAGGGGTGGGAGCATTCTTTTTCTAATATTTATCATGGATAAACCCCTGTTTGGACAGTGATAAACAGAAAATAAAATTAATGGCACACGAATTTAAAGTAAAAAACGGCCTGATTGTATCAGGATCTTCAGACTTCAGTGGAAGTATCACAGTAGGAGCTGATATTACAGCACCAAACCTACCAAATGATCCTAATCCCTCGTATTTTGTATCCTGGGACTCAGGTACTGGTGATTTAAGCTACACAGCTTTAACAGCAGGTACTGCTGGTTCATCAGGAACTTCCGGAGTATCCGGTCCCTCAGGTACCTCAGGTACCTCAGGCACTTCAGGTTCAACAGGTTCAACAGGTTCAGCCGGTGTTGCTGGACAAAGCGCTTTAAGTGCAACCAGTGGTACAGCAGGTTCAAGTGGTAGTGTTGGTACTAGTGGATTAAATGGAGCTTCAGGTGATAGTTCATCAAGTGGAACATCAGGTACTTCAGGTTCAACTGGTACAACAGGCACAGCAGGAGACTCAGGTGCTTCAGCATTAAGTGCTACAAGTGGTACTAGTGGTTCAACTGGTTCAAATGGCTCAGCAGGGGTAGCGGGAGAATCCGCATTAAGTAAAACATCAGGCACCGCAGGTTCTTCAGGTTCAAATGGAACAGCAGGAGACGCAGGTGCTTCATCTTTAAGTTCAACATCAGGTACTTCAGGTTCAACTGGTACAACAGGTACAGCCGGTAATGCAGGTGCATCAGCGCTTTCCTCTACTTCAGGTACTAGTGGTTCTACTGGTTCAAACGGTTCAGCCGGAGATGATGGAGTTAGTGGTTTCAGTGGTACAGCAGGTACTTCTGGTTCTACTGGTTCTACAGGTACAGCAGGAGACGCAGGTGCTTCAGCCCTCTCAGCTACCTCAGGTACTTCAGGTTCAACTGGTACTAATGGTACAGCAGGAGATGCTGGAGCTAGTGCTTTATCATCTACAAGTGGTACCTCAGGTTCAACAGGTTCAAATGGTTCAGCAGGTGTTGCTGGACAATCAGCATTAAGTGCTACTTCAGGTACAGCAGGTTCATCAGGTTCAATTGGTACTTCAGGTAACAATGGTGCTTCAGCATTATCTGCCACTTCAGGTACTTCA
>Ga0208161_1000905_pt1 | contig 16430 bp, 16 predicted proteins | sample CB_VirMetaG_3_FD_184538 | JGI IMG/M metagenome (GOLD analysis project Ga0208161, IMG submission 184538) | Freshwater to marine saline gradient viral communities from Chesapeake Bay - CB_1508_1S Viral MetaG (SPAdes) (version 4) | ecosystem: Environmental > Aquatic > Marine > Coastal | place: USA...
GCCTTCAGTCGACCGCTGGGCAGCATGGATCCACCGGCGGCGCCACGCATGATGGTCAATGTCAGCGCAGGCACTGCTGTACCTCCTGCTGTGCCGGTCGCTTCTTTGATGGCGTTGGGATTGACGAGCGTGCCAGTGCCGAGCAGTGTCCCCGTTGCAGGACCAGCGATCTTGATCAGCGGGATCCGTGCGGCCAGTGGAGCGCGCCCGAGTGCTGCGCCGTCGAGCAAGGCATAGCGCCCAACGCTGATTGTGATCGCGTAAGGGACGGACTGCCACTGGTTGCTTGAGACCGTGATGTAGTACAGCCCCGCCGGCAGTCCAAGCAGGCTTTCGTCGATTGACGTGTCGTAGCGATCGCCCTGATACCCGTAGCCGGCGGTATCGATCGGAACTGGATTGCGATCGGCATCAAGAATCCCGACGCTCACAAACCGATCGGTGAATGCGCCGGTGCTGCGTTTGCGAACCTGGAGATCGACTCGCCGCGGCAGGACCACCTTGAAGTAGAGCGTGCTGGCGCCGGCCTGCGACCCGATCTGTCCACCGAGGTCAGCGATCAAGATGTCAGTGGTCCCCAGGTCCAGGGATTTCGTGATCGCGTTGTACTTGGTGTAGTAGGGCCTCAGGAACGAGGGCAGTGTTGAATCACTGCCGCCGTAACGACTACGCAGTTCCTCGTAAGCGGCAGTCTGCGTCAGTGCCATCAGACGTCATGCACGCGGCACTCTTCCGCGCCAGGGTTTTCTTCGCAGTAGAGCAGGAACTTGCGCCGCAGTCCAGAATCCAGCGGATCAGCGGGCGGACTCTTCGACGATTCGAGACTGCATGTGCCCTCGAGGGGCTTCGCTGCATTGCGGTCTTCCATATAATGTCCACCAAGATACGGCCATGCTAGAGAAAGCGGGCACTGCGGTATCTGGATGATGCAACCAGGCGCCGCCGCACGGTGATCAGGCGCACGGCGGTTCACTCACCAGCTCAGGGAAACGACAAAAACCCGAGCTCCTGGAATTAGATCCCCTGACGTCGTTCTTCTTCGGGGAGCCAAATTCGGCTGATTCACGCTAACGCCTGAGTGATGCAACGCGATGACGCGGCAGTTGCGGCCTCAGCTTGCGGGCGAAGTCATCAGCATTGCATCCACTGAAGCGAATGCAGCGATCGCGTCCGATTTGGTTGAACTGGTCAGGTGCATAACCGAGTCGCCGCAGCCAGCGACGGACCATCCGCGTATCGGCGTAGTTCCGCGCCCGGGTGCCGAATGGGATCTCGTAGCGGTTGTTGCGGATGCGCCCTTTGTCGCACCACAGCGAGACGATGCCGCGATGCCCCGCGATGTCCAGCAGGTCGTCGGAGATGGTGTACGTGTCGCGTGGGTAGAGCAGCTCGTAGACGCGATACAGCCCTTCGCCGTGACAGCGCAGCCGGCGATCGTCGTAGAACCCGTCGGTCTGGACTGTGTCGATCACCAGGTCGAGTGGACCGTCATGCAGCTTATGAAGTTGCCGACTCTGATGCAGCAGATAGGTCAGATCCGTCTCCCGCCGCGTGATCTCCAACCAGGGGCGCTTGCGTGAACCCAGCAGCCTGATCCTCCCGCGTCCCAAGCAGTAGCTCAGTGCGAGCGCTACGAATGGTGCTGACATCCCAGACCTCGTCAGTGAACAGATGCATGCGCGCTCGCGGCGCATAGGGAAGCAGGGCCTCGCGGATCTTGCGGGCCTGGGCCGGCTCGAAGTGCAGACGCGGACGGACGTGCGTCTCACTCAGCGAGGACTCTGCGCCGGTCAGGATCCCCAGCCACTGGCAGACCAGCAGAGCCTCGTCAAAGCCGTGCCCGACTCGCGCCAGGTCGACACTGCCGTCGTCTGCGGGCCTGGCCCCCTCTGCCCAGAGCCATGCCGCAGCCTGAGCGCCGAGCATGTCGAGCGCTGTCTGCGTGAGCTCGCGGTCGCCCCGCGGGTAGAGCAGGTTGTAGACCGGCCGCAACTTGGTCGTCGAAACCCGGAAGCGCAGAACAGATGTGCTGCGACCATTGGCGCGCGGCTTCGTTTTGTAGTGAACAATCTGCGCCTTCGTGGGGATGAATTGGCGGAATTCGGCCACTTTCTCCTCGAGAAACGCGGACTCCCGGATCCCCGCTGTCAGGGTCAACTGGATATAACCCCCTCCAGGACAGCGATATGGGACAAGACTCCCATCCGCGAGGAGTAGCCCGAGCAGTCCGCGGACGTCTGTAGCGTCCAATTTTTCGCCCTACAAAACCTTACTATAGTCAGACACAGGAGGCAGTTCGCCTGCCTTCTCGCACCTCGACAATTTGGAGCGTTTCATCCCATGTGGATTGATAACGGCTTATTGCCGGTATGTCTCTCCGCGAAGGATCCGATATATGGCCTTATGGTCACACTCGAACCGAGAAGCAATCGCTCTATACGAGAGACCGCTTTCTCGTAGTTGACGCATTTCTCCGACCTGCTCATCGCTGAACCGCTGCAAGGATGGCTTAGGCCGACCTTTACTGGCGTAGCCGTTGCGCGCGTACGCCCCTGCAGCCCACGCTCGCTGGAGATTCTCTTGCTTGGTCACGACCTCAAGGTTTTCAAGGCGGTTATTCCTCTTGTTGCCGTCAATGTGGTCAACCTGCAAGCTGTCAGAGTGGCAGCCTGTTTTATCAGGAGCAAGTCCCAAGAACGTGATTGCCATGAGGACATGGACATGCACGCGACGCTTGGTGCCGTCGCAGGGTAGCGACACCCTGTTGTAGGTACTCGATTCGCTGACTCTCAGTTCTTTGAATCCAGAATCGTCCTCGAGGTAGACCCTGGCTGACTCATCGATCAGCACCCCGGGAAAGCCTGGCACGGGAACTGGCTTCATGTTATCGGTCCACTAGCTTGAGAATACTGGATAAGCAACAGAGTTGTCACCTGGTCGGGTAACCGGCCAGTGAGAACCGGGTGAATTCAGGGAAGCCCTAACGTCAAGGCGAGGGTAATCCTGAGCGAAGCCAGTCGAGCGCGACTGGAACGTGCAGAGACTACGTGGTGCAGCACGAACTTGCTGCGTAACACACGATTAGCGCCCGGCACCCAGGAACCTGGGTGAAGAGATAGTCCAATCCCACAGGAAACTGTGGAGTGATTGAACGATTTTCCGAAGCTGCTTGGTGCCGAGCTGTATCGCCCGCATCCTTCCTATATTGTGGAGATGGCGGTCGAGCCGGTTGTTGTTCACGATTTCGCTAAACAACCTGGTCAAACAGTTCAGCTTGATCGCTACCGCTTCTGGGGTGCTCCTGGCACCAAAGATAGCCGCGAGCGTACCGCTGATCAAACTCTCGGCACAGCATCTTCGCGCAGTATCGTTAAGGATAAGGTCCTTGTTTCGCTCAAGGAATATACCGGACCTGCAGATCCTACCGATACAAGTGCACCTTCTACGTTCAAAGTTGCACGCGAGACTCTACTTACCGCCCAGCGCCTTCTGCTGGATACCGGTAACCTGAACGTCTTCCATCAATCGATCGGAAGTCTAACTCTCCTAGACGATTACCGCCGCTGGCGTGATCGTGTGTTCGCTGATGAGCTGTTCAAAGCGGAGGCCAATGGCGCCGCTGATAGCACCAAAGGTGGTTACTTCTACCCCCTGAAGAAGTCGAAGGCGTCTGGTGCGCCCTTCCTGACTTACGGTGCCGGTGAATCGGCCAAGTTTGATGTCAAGACCGACCTCCTCGAGGTGGTCAAGGACATGCGCAAGCGAAACGTACCCACCTTCGCTGATGGGTACTATCGCTGCATTGCGGATCCCACCGCAATGATGCACCTGCGTCAAAACGATGCGTTCCGTGAGATCGCTCGTTATGCAGGCAATGGCATGGTCAACCCCATGCAACCCGAGCTGGCTCCCAACGCTACGTTCTTCCGTGGTATGGGTCCCGCTTATGGCCAGGCCGGCTTCGTTGCTGGTCAGCCCGTGATGCCGTCCGGCTTCCTCTTTGAGGGCGTGCGTTGGTTTGAAAGCACCAACCTTCCCGAGAAGAGCCTGCAAGTGACCATCACCGACGCGTCGATTACTTCGGCCGTCACCACTGCTGCTCCGATGCTGTTCTTCGGCCCTCAGGCCGTTGGCGTGGGCATCGGCGGCAACAACGCCCAGATTCTGCTGAACAACAACGACGATTTCAGTCGTTTCATCATCATGATCTGGTCCCTCTTCGCCGGTTTCGAGATCCTGAACAAGGACTTCGTGACCGTGGCGTACTCCTTCGTTTACTGATAGGAGGTACTAGACATGGCGAAGAAGATCTACCCGGGTAACTGGGTCAACGCTCTCAGCTCGTATCAGGGCCAGCCCGTTGTGGCGATCCCTGGCCGCGTGTACTACCACGTCACCGGTTACGCGCTGATCACTGGCACTGGTGCCACCAGCTGGGACATCACCATCCCCAGCCCTGACCTACGCGGTGATGACAAGCCTCGTGCTGACATCACTTCGCTCGTGGTGCCCTCGGGCGCCAAGGTGTACGGCCTGTCCCTGCGTGTGCCTGACATGCGTAAGGACCGCGGAGTTGGCACTGCCTTCTCCGGCATCGTTGGCACCAACAACAACGAGCTGAAGGTTGCCACCGCCGTTGGCGATGACAATGCCCTGGCCGACAACGACCTGGCCACCGTGGCCGCTGATGTCGTGGTGGCAAGCACCACCATTGCTCCGACGTCGACCTTCAAGAGCATCGTCACTCCCGTCGCTCAGACCGCTGCCCGCACCCTCAAGGTGTTCTCGGACAACGGCTCCCAGGTGGCTGGTTCGGCGATGACCTCGACGGTGACAGGTGGCACCCCGATCATCGTGGACGTGTTCTACTTCCTCGATGACGTGGCCTCCGACCTGAACGACGTGCGGCTGCCGTACATCACCGAGTCCTGAGTCAAGGGCTCCTGGGGTTTATCCCTACAATGAGGGCGTCTGAATGATCAGGCGCCCTTTTTTGTTTGTGCGTTATGGCGCTGTACCAGAACACGAAGAACGGACAGATCGTTGAGTTCATCGCCCATCACGACAAGGACTGGGCCATGATCAAGAACGCGCAGGGCTCGATCCAGTACATCGCCCTGGCGGACCTCGTCTCCTATGAGCCCGGCAAGGGGCGCACTGGCGAGACTCCGCTGCCTCAGTCTGCTGAGCGTCCCGTCGACGAAGATGCGATCCCGGAGTCGGTGATCCCCGTCGACACGCGCCTGAACATCAATACTGCCTCTGCCGAAGCGATCGCCAAAGCCGTCAAGGGCGTGGGCTACTCCACCGCGAAGAAAGTCGTGGAGCTGCGCATGAGCTTGTCGGGCGAGCGCTTCACGAACCTGGATCAGCTCCGCAAGATTGGCCGTGTGGACTGGGACGAAGTGATTGCTGCCGATCTGATCTACATCGGCTGAGCTTCCTAGAATCGGTCGAGATCGCTGATACCTGGTGGAACTAAGCGACTACGACAAATCGAGAGCTCGCTTTCACCTGGGCTACAACGTCGGGGCCAATCTGCCTGCGGGTGATATTGCCCGCCTGGAAGAGGCCATGGCTCGAGTGCCGGATAGCTACTTCTATTCCAGGGTCATCGAGCATCTTGATCGCTGTGACAAGGCGTATCGGGTCTCTCAAGTGTTTCGCGTTGAGGACCAGCCGCAGCCCAGTCGCATCGAGCGCATCACGGGTGATACCGATCGCGCGATCTTCCAGTCCGATCCGCTGAAGGCGGCGAAGGACTACCGCGAGGTCTACCTGCGGGAGGTGGACATGCTCGCTGAAACCCTCTACGTGGCGAACTACCGCCGCGAAGAGGTTCGCCGTTACGCCTTTGAGCGAGCCGGCGCAGAATTCATCATGGCCGTCCCGGGGCCAGCAGATACCGCCGTAGGAACCCGTGTCCTGCAGGCAACAGGTTCCATGAATTGGAGATAGGGATGGCAGTCCGTTCCCCTTATGCAATGCGTCGCGCCATTCAGGAGCGAGCTGCTTCGCCAGGATCTGGCTCATCTCTCCCCGCGGGCTTTGATCCTGTGAGCTCTGCCCCTGGCGGGTATCAGCCAGCCGGCGGAAGGATGTATGGCGGCAGGGGCGCAAGAGCCGCAGCGGCGGTCCCGGACCTCAATGCCGGCATGACCGGAGCGAACTGGCCGGCTGGCGTCCCCGAGCCCGGAACCGCAGTCAACCCTTCGACATGGCCGAGCGGGCGTCCTCCTGTCCTGAGTGACGATCGCGATGCGCGTGCATCGGAGGCGACCCGCATGCTGCAGCAGGCGACTCCGTTCTGGGACCGCGAGGAGAACAGGGCACTGAAGGTCGCCGCGGGGCCGGTCAGCCAGGGCGGTGGTCCTCGAGCAGGGGAAGCTGGTTACGCGCAGCGAGCTGACATTTCCGCATGGATTGAAGCCAACAAGAATGCACCGAAGGGTGCCGACGGGAAGAACATCGTCGATCGCTTCCTGGAGCAGCAGCGAGCCAAGGGATTACTGGACGCCCCAGGATCGACCGGCGGGATGGGCGCAGAACGCATTGCCATGCCGGCCGACGCCGAAAGCGCCGCTCAGGCGGGTCAGCGAGGACTGGTCGGCTTTGACGGAACAGCGCTCCAGCAGGCTCAGGCCAACGTCAATGAGCTGCAAGGCCGAGAGCGTGATGCAAGGACGCGGCAGATTTGGCAAGCAGCCGCGGATGGCAAGCTGCCTGATCTCGTTGCGGCTGGTTCCATCCCCGGAAGCCTCGAGACAGATTGGGCGAATTACAGGCCAAGCGATCAGGTCCTGACCGCATACTCCGGCACTGATCTTGGCATCCCCGCCACCGAGATGCTGCGAGGCGCGCCACTGACTGCAAGCGGTGATCCGACCGAAGCCCTCGCTCCGGGATCCAATCGACCCGGGCAGCCTCAGGCGGGCTACGGCGGCGCAACGGTCGCCGATGTCTTCAATGGTCCCGCCGCGCTGCCGAGCCAAAGCACAACAGCCGGTATGACGCAACCTGACACGGGCATGACACCTGTGCGGGAGCAGGGAGTGCCTGGCCTGACCGAGCCCCCGCCGTCCCCGCTGAGCACCCGTGACAGGAATCTGAATCCCGCGACCGAGCTGGTCAATACCTACCTGGGGCGCGCCCGCCTTTACATGCAGGGAGGCCTGCGCTGATCCATGAACAACCGTCACTCCCAGGCCAAGTACAACACCGGTCCCGTCCGCGGTGAGACCCCGCAACCCGGGCGCTGGTACGAAGATCGCGCCGCTGCGAGAGAGGCGAAAACTCGCTTCACGGCAGCGAGTGGAATGGTCCCCACTAACCCGCGCAACTACGAGTCCACGAAAGGTAGACCGGCTCCCCCAGAGTTCAGGTATGACGCCATTTCTGATGGGCTGACAACACGCGTGAATCCTTATGGCGATGGCCGTGAATTCGTCGCACAGGAAGAACCTTTGCTGACTGTTCCTGGTCCTGCCGCGAACATCATTGCTGCCGCTGAACCTGCAAAAGGCGCAGCCGATCAACCGCGAACCCCGGGTTACGGCTTCGCTGGCGGCGGTTCACTGGCACAGATTGACGCCGCTCAGCAGCAAACCCCTGCAGCCCCGGTTCAGCCGATGGGCATGTCGACCGCGGTCAGCCTGGGCGGCGGTCCGCAGCGCAATGTCCCGAAGCCGTCCTGAACCTCGTCGTTAGACTGAGCACACGATCTGGCATACAGGCAGCAGGCCGGGAGTAGGAATTGGCTACAAGCTCGAGTAACAAGCAGCCCCTGCTCGTTGATCGCCCGCTGCACTCTTTCGCGACGATTGGCGGCACTGCTGCACTGACCAGCGCGACCGACTTCAATACGCCATCCGGAGCGGGATGCACCCTGCTGGTTGACTGCAGCAGCAATGATGGCGCCGTCATCGATTCGCTGTCAATCCTGATCAATCAGGCATCAACGACGACCAGCACGGTTCTGGTATTCCTGAGCACCGCCGCAACTGCGACGCTGATTTCCTCGACGAATACAGCGTACGTGGCAAGTGCCGCGATCCCTGGTGGAAACGTCGCGGGGCAGCGCGTCAATATCTCGCTGCCGCCCCTGTCCATCCCGGTGCCGAACCTGGGTTCGCCGGCGGCAACGATGGCGACCTATCCGAGCGAGACGGACAAGAAGAATACCGGCCTGTGCGTTCCCTCGACCGCACTGCTCTATGTCGGCGTGAGTGCCGCTCTGACAGCGCCTAGCTCGGCAACCCGCGTGCACGTCTTTGCGCAGGGAGGCTTCTTCTAAGGGCAATGGGATTCTCTACCGCCTACGGCGCCTCGGCCCAATACTTTGGGCATGAGGATTACTACGCCGCAAAGCGCGGCGGCGCCAAGGATTCCGATATTCTCAATTTTCTGAGAGGAAATCCGGGAGTCCTTCGCGGCCAGAACGTAGCGGGCGGCGGCGGCCTGTACGACGAGATCTACCGGAACTCCTTCGACGAAACACTGAACAGCTACAAGGATCAGCTCGAGAGCCAGAAGCAGACATTCGAGTCGCAGTTGACCGAAGCGCAGACAGAGCGGGATCAAGCGAAGACCCTGGCAGAAGAGGCGGAACGACGGGCTAACACCGAGAAGGAATTAGCCGTCAACCAGCAGATGAGCTCGCTGCGGACCGGATCAACGGTCAGCGGTCAGCCCGGAGCCGGCCTGGGAGACATCAAAGCGGGCCAGCCGGGAACATACCGCGCCGGTGAGGGCAGCGGTCCCAGCATCCTTGATCGCGCGTATCAAGAGATCGATCCAACTGATAGCGTTCTCGACAAGAGAGTAGACATCCCGGGCGCGACGGATCCCGCCTCGGGTTCACCGGCGCGCCGGGCTGAAGCCCGCCAGCGCGCAGCGTCGATGGCTGGTGGAGGCGCCAGCAGCTACTACTCTCGTCGCTTTGGGTGATGGCCAAGCGCGTCGGCTCCCGGCTCGACGGCGGCATGTCCATGGGCTCGGTGTCCAAGCCGCTGCGCCCCAGGGCCGCTGGCATCTACCCGAGTAAAGGCGAAGGCCTGGGTCAGTACGGAAGCACGACGTATCCCTCGGTTCTTGAGGCCTACAACCGCAATAGCGATTACAAGCGCTGGCGGCTGGGGCAGGAATACTTCTTCGGGACGGGGCGGAGCTGGGGTGATTATCAGATTCACAGCCTGGCGCGGTTCGTCACTGGAGCTGTTGATGGGACATCCAAAGAGATCACGACACTGTTCCCGAGTGCGACCTCTCCGGAGAAGGCGTGGTACGTAAGCTGCCGGACCCGCGGCTCACTGATCCTGCCCAGTGCGATTCAGAACGCAGCGATCACGCTGAACACGTCAGACCCTGACCCGGCAAGCCACACACTGACCTATGACGTGACCGGTGTGCTGACGACAGCACAGGTCAGTGTCTTCTCGATCTTCATCGGAGACCAGTTCGAGGATTCAGCCGATGGCCCGACTTATCCGGACGACCTGGTGGAGCGCGATGCCGGCAGCGTTGCTCTGACATTGATTGCTGTGAACCCGGGTGCACTGACCCTGACCTTTGACCTATCTCGTCCGGCGGGGCGCATCGAGCGCAACGGGCGGATCTATTGGGACAACCTGCCCTACGACCCAACTGCGCCAAGGAGCTTCAGGGCGGACGGCACCAGGCATTTGTGCTCATCGTTCAAGTTCTTCTGCTGCTGCCCGGATCATCTCGGTGGCGCCTTGGCGAACCTGGAGCGCCCTGAAGGAGGACAGCCTCGAGACCTGTTCCCCAAGCCGAATGCCGCGCGATCGGTGAACTCTGCCTGGGAGCGAGAGGGTGTCGGCTACTACCGCCAGTGGCGCACCCTGCCGCGCCGGCGCGATGAGCGGCGTGAGTGTAAGCACATCCACTCAATCCGCTGGCAATGCGGCGTCCCCTGGCTGGAGCCTGACGACTACCCCGTAGGCGATGAACGCATCTTCCTGGAATTCCAGGCAGATGCAGAGCGGCGCTACTCCAGCGAAGAGATCATGGAGTATTTCCGGCTCAGGCAACTGAACTGGGACCGCTTTGCGATGACCGTTGCCGATGCCGTCGGGATTATCCTCTTCCCCGGCGGTGACCCCAGGGATTCGATCAGACCTGATGCCAGGCCACTGCTCTGGAATGACGCGGAGATACCGCTGGCTATCTGGTGCCGGCAGAATGATTGGTGGCTGGAGCGCGGCACGCAACGCCTGCGGATCTTCAATGCCGGCACCCAGCAGTTCGAGGACAGCGTCACCACCGGCGGGCTGACATTCCCTGTCCTTGAGATCGTTGAGCCAGGAGCCGCAGGTGGTCCTGTGATCGTTCGGTGATGACACCTAGAATTGAAGAAAAATCGGGATAATGGCCGCCAATCGCGATCCTCAGCGCCGGCCGGTCTTTATCGATCGGGTCAATAACCGCTTCCTTGCGGATCCCGTAATCGGCAATACCTGGCAGGTCATTCGGCTCGTCCCGGGGATGTTCGGCGACGCGCCAGCAAATGTGCTGCTTGGCAGGTACGGCACCAGCGGACCGCTCAGTTACCTGAGCGCTGACGTCCAGATTGACCTGATCAACACGGCAACCTCGAGTGTCATCGCGGCTGCGCGGGTCGCAGCGGGCTCAACGACACAGGCCGGCGTTCTTCAGCTCGAGGACGCAGTCAACAGCACGAGCGTCACGACCGCGGCGACACCGAATTCGGTCAAGACCGCCTACGACTTGGCCGATGCTGCGGGCACGCTGGCCGCCGCGGCGCTGCCTAAGTCCGGCGGCACTATGAACGGCGCGATCGCGTTTGCCGCTGGGCAGACGATCACCGGTTACGGCCTGCTCGATGGGGCGCAGACCTGGACGAAGGGGCAGCGCGGTGAGATCACGGCATTGACGAGCGGGGCGACGATTACGCCGGATTTCGCGGATAGCAACAACTTCTCTCTGATGCTTGACACCAGCGCACTGCTGGACAACCCGAGTAATGTCGTCGCGGGACAGAGCGGCTGCATCTGGATCACGCAAGATGGCACCGGTGGTCGCACGCTGGCCTATGGGTCAAACTGGGACTTCACCGGCGGGACACCACCAAACTTGAGCACCGCGGCAAGCGCTGTTAATTGCCTGGTCTACGCCGTCGAATCAAGCACCAAGATCACCGCCACCCTGATCTCCAACCTGAGCTGATGATTCCCGGAAGCGCTAATCCCCTGCTGCTGGCTAGTGCTGCTGCGGCGCCTACTGGTTACGCCATCTCTAGGAGCCTGCGGTTCAACTCAGCCGACTCGGCTTATTTGTCTTGGACGCCTGCATCAGCCGGCAACCGCAGGACCTGGACCTGGGCGGGGTGGGTGAAGCGGAGTGCGTTGGATGGAAGACAGACATTGTTTATTGGCCTTCCTTCTGGTACTCAAGGAGATAGCCTTGAAATCGAAGCAGACAAGCTGCGCTTTCTGACGTATAACACTACTACTCTTTCAGAACTAAAATCAACCGTTATTCTGAGAGACCCCTCCGCCTGGTATCACATTGTCTTTGCGCTAGACACCACGCAGGCGACGCCAGCAAACCGTGCTAAAATTTATCTAAATGGTGCCCAAGTAACGCAGTTTGATACAGCGAGTTATCCTGCAGAGAACTATTACTCGGTGATCAATGCCGCTAATGCGACATATATCAGTCGCAGCGATTCTCTTCGGCTTGACGGCTACCTCGCCGACATCCACTTCATCGACGGCCAAGCCCTAGACCCCACCAGCTTCGGTGAGTTCGACACCAACGGCATCTGGCAACCGAAGGCATACTCCGGCACCTACGGCACCAACGGTTTCCACCTCGATTTCTCTGATAACAGCAGTGCCGCCGCATTGGGGACGGACACTAGTGGGAATGGGAATGATTGGGATGTTTACAACCTTTCTGTAGGCGGAACTGACTATGTAAACGCTCCGCTCTGGACCCTAGGTGGACCATCTGCGTCAGGCAGAACTGTTGTTAACCAACTCAAATCGTTTGACGGCAGCACATCTACGGGGGCATCGTGGTCAAATACAGCGACAAACTGGGGCGAGGAGAACTGGATTCAGTGGAACGGAGGGAGTAATCCAATCCCGGTCCCGGCTGGAGAAACCGTGGAAATCTGGATGCCTGGATCCTGGAATGAATCTATATTCAGGATTATTTATAGAGTTATAGTCAATGGCTCGACTTACACGATGCCATTCAATGTACCTGCTCAATGGGTAAACGTAACTAGCGCCGCTGGAAGTAGCATAACTTCAATTAGATTCAGCGTGTATAGCTACCTTGAGGGAGGCGGAACCAACTGGGCTCCAGGCGCTCCAACGGGTCCATTGGCTATCAGGATTAACGGCGTCATATTGACTGCACCTGGCTCTACCGACAGCTTCGTAGACGTACCCACCAACGGCGCCGAGACGGATACGGGACTGGGCGGTGAGGTGAGGGGGAATTACGCCACTTTCAATGCTGTGGCTGGCTATGGAACGCTGTCAAATGGCAATCTGGACGCATCCTCAACCATTTACCGGACGGGAACTATTGGCGTCACATCGGGTAAGTGGTACTACGAATTAACCGCTGGATCCGTTGCGGTAAATAGTTACGCCGGCATCTACAGCAATCCCAACGACTTATTTGCTGGGTATGTCATCTGGGGGACTGGTGGCTATTACTCAAGTGTGGGAGGAAGTAACAACTTCTCCAGCGGAACCATAACGCAAGGCGACATCATTGGCGTAGCGTTTGATTGTGACAATGGTACGGTTGCCATTACTCGCAATGGAGTATCGCTCGGCCAATACTCTGGTCTTTCATTGGGAAGTGCCCCCTGGTTTCTAGGGATGCACACCAACGCCGCCGCAACGGTTCCGTGGACAGTGAACTTCGGCCAACGCCCCTTCGCCTATCCCGTAAGCGGCTTCAAGGCGCTCTGCACGGCAAACCTGCCACCGCCAGTAATCGCAAAGCCTAGTGAGTACATGGATGTGAAGCTCTACACGGGCAATGGCGGTACGCAAACTATTTCGGGGCTGGAGTTTTCGCCGGATCTGGTGTGGATCAAGAACCGCGCTCAGGCCGACAACAACAAGCTGCTGGATACAGTGCGTGGCGCAACTGAAGAGCTTGAGAGCAATACGACAGATGCTGAAGTCACCAACGCTTATGGTTTGGCTGCATTCAATTCAGACGGCTTTGATCTTGATTCTGGTGCCGAATACAACACCAGCACTGAAGCCTACGTCGCCTGGACTTGGGACGCCGGCAGCAGCACCGTCCCCAACGCAGATGGCTCCATCACTTCTCAGGTGCGGGCTAATCCCAGTGCAGGGTTCTCGATTGTTACCTATCAAGGGAATGGTACACTCGGTGCCACAATCGGCCACGGGCTTGGTGTTGCACCGCATTTTGTTGTTACCAAGTCAAGATCCCTAGGTGGTGGCAATTACTCTTGGGGCGTATTCCACAAATCGCTCGGCGGAACGAAATACCTAAAACTAAACACGCCAGACCCCGTTTCAACAAGTGTGAGCCAATGGAACAACACCGATCCTTCGTCTACCGTTGTAACACTTGGTACTCTTAATGAGTGCAATAACGCCAGCTCCACCTATGTTGCCTACTGCTTCGCCCCGGTCGAAGGTTACAGCGCGTTCGGCAGCTACACCGGCAACGGCATCGCGGATGGTCCGTTTATTTATACAGGATTCAGGCCAAGGTGGATTCTGATTAAATCTGCTAGTGGCTACTTTCATTGGACCGTTTGGGATGCGGCGAGAGATCCTGAAAATGCCGCGACCAGGTATCTCTATCCATCATCTTCAAACTACGAGCTTGCCGATGCAAACATTGGCGTTGATTTTCTTAGCAACGGATTCAAGATTCGTGGCACTGACCAAAATTACAACGGAAACGAAAACAATCACATCTATGCCGCCTTCGCCGAAAACCCCTTCGCCCTAAACGCTCGTGCTCGCTAACCGAGCAGTGAACAAGACTTCAATGCCGCGCTGGCTAACCTGTACCTAGGGAGCTGAGACCATGTTTCTTCTTGACGGCAAGCCTCTCGCGCTGGATCGGGCCTTCACTCACGCTGGCATTCAGTATCCCAGTAACTGGCTCCGACTGGCAACCCCCCAGGAGCGCGCCGCGATCGGCATTACTGAAGCGCCGGAGCCCCCGAGCTGGGACCAACGCTTCTACTGGGGTTACGACGACCAGGGTGCTCTGATCCCTAAGGACCTGGAAGAACTGAAAGCTCTCTGGAGTTCCACGACTCGAGCGACGGCAAATACTCTGCTGGCCCCAACTGACTGGCTCATCACTCGGGAGGCGGACACTGGAACCCCTTGCCCGCCCGAGATTCGCGCTTGGCGGCAGTCCATTCGCGATGTGGCCGCACTCAAGATCTCTGCTATCGAAGCCTGCCTGGAAACCTCGGAGCTGGCTGGATACCTGACTAGCGGCGGCGTCGCCATTGTTGACCCAGAGAGCGGTGAGACGAGCATCGATAACAGCAATGCATACGGCAACTGGCCTGCAGTACCGCCGGTTGAGACTGCCAGCCATGACTGTGATTACCGGAGCTTCTACGACGCTCTTCTCGTCAGCGCCGCCTATACAACGATCCGAGAGAAGGCCACCTCGAGCTCAACTGTCCTGACGGCCTGCGTCGAATTTATTGCGGCCATCGGGGACGCGAAAGCCGGCCGACCGAACCCTGCGGCGATTCAAGCCTGCGTTGACTTGCTCTGCGCTGCCGCGCAGTTCACGGAGGCTGAACTTGCGGCGCTGGCCGAGGTGATGACCGTCGGCGGGCTTGATCAGGCTTACACACTACCCACCGGCTAAGACGCGGTGGTCCCATTCATAGAATGGGTGTACACCAGGTCTTACATGGGCGATGCCTGTAGTCAGTATCAACGGCAGGAGTGTTCCTGAGGTTGCCGTTGTCGGCCGCTCGGTTAGCCCTGTCCCGACCGTCGAGGGACTTGAGATCCCAGCTCACGACTACATCAGCCTGACTTACAGCGGAACGAACCTGACCGGTGTCGTCTACAAGAGAGGCGGCTCAGGCGGTGCGACAGTCGCGACTCTGGCACTGACATACGACGGCAGCGGAAATCTCACGTCTGTAACCAAGAGCTGATCGATGGCAGTGCAATTCAATCCCTTTACAGGGAATCTCGATTTCACGGGCTCATCGATCAGTGCGCTGAACGTCAAAGGCACGGTCGCTGATTCGACGGCTCTTCCTGGAGGCGCGACAACGGGCGATGTCTACCAGGCCGACGACACCAAGGTGTTCTGGATTTGGGACGGCTCCGCCTGGGATGACCTCGGCACACTGGCCGGCCCCCAGGGCCCTACCGGTCCTACGGGAGCAACAGGCGCGACTGGCCCTCAGGGACCGCAAGGTGCTCAGGGCGATACCGGTCCGGCTGGTCCTACGGGTCCACAGGGACCCCAAGGGGTTCAGGGTGATACCGGCCCTGCCGGACCTGCAGGCCCTGCAGGCCCGCAAGGCCTCCAGGGGCCCCAAGGGGCTCAGGGCGATACCGGCCCTACCGGCCCTGCCGGCCCTGCCGGCCCTGCCGGACCCACAGGCCCTGCAGGCCCGCAAGGCCCTCAGGGACCAGCTGGCGCCGATGGCGCTGACGGCACTGGTTTCGTGATCAAGGGATCGGTGGCCACTGAGGCTGACCTCAGTGCGATCAGCAGCCCCGCTGTTGGTGATGCCTATCAGGTGACGGCCACCGGCGATGTTCACGTATGGAGTGGCACTACTTGGGAGAACCTCGGCCCAATCCAGGGCCCGAAAGGTGACACTGGCGACCAAGGCCCCGCGGGCGCCGACGGAGCTGTCGGTCCGACTGGCCCTGCTGGTGCCGATGGTCTCAGCGCCTATGAAGTGGCGGTGGCAGGTGGGTTCACCGGAACCGAAGCCGAATGGCTGGCCTCTCTCGTTGGACCGCAAGGCCCCAAGGGCGACCAGGGCGACCAGGGCCCAGCTGGCTTGCAGGGTGAGACCGGCCCAGCTGGTCCTCAAGGGCCCCAGGGCCTCCAAGGCGAACCCGGCGCCACTGGCCCGGCCGGTCCAGCTGGACCCCAGGGCCCTCAAGGCATCCAGGGTGAAACTGGCCCTGCTGGCGCGGACGGCGCGGACGGCGCGGCAGGTGCCACCGGCATCGGCTACGCCCTGAGCAGCAGCACGGCACAGCTGACCGTTGAGGCGAACATCCAGGCCCACCGGATGAGCGCAGCAGGCACGATCACCGAGCTCCGCTACGAGGCCCCCCTGGCAGCGCCGACGGGATCAGTGCTGGAGCTCGATGTGCTTAAGAATGGCACCAGCATCCTCAGTAACCGGCTGACGATCGACGCAGGCGAGA
>Ga0208161_1000908_pt1 | contig 16404 bp, 12 predicted proteins | sample CB_VirMetaG_3_FD_184538 | JGI IMG/M metagenome (GOLD analysis project Ga0208161, IMG submission 184538) | Freshwater to marine saline gradient viral communities from Chesapeake Bay - CB_1508_1S Viral MetaG (SPAdes) (version 4) | ecosystem: Environmental > Aquatic > Marine > Coastal | place: USA...
CGTCACCCTTCTCAGCTACAGCATCTTTCCAGCGGAACTTACGCAGCAATGCTTTAGCCGTTACTGCAACACGTTGTTCAGCTTCAGACAGTTCTTCAATGTCTTGCTTCTCGTTGCGGTCAGATGTTTGGATTGTGCCGTTGGTGGCGTAGATGTCATCCCAGCGAGCGCCTGTAGCGCCAAGATCCAATTCGTTGTCTGATACATAGCCGCCGTTTTTGGATGGGCGAATATAAGAGGAACCAACAAACTTTAGCCCGTAAGCACCACCGGAGTTACCCTCTATGTGAAGGTAGGTGCCTTCCGTCCCAATACTCCCCATAGTTGTGCCGTCTTTGCGGAATACTGCAATGTCACCATCCGTTGTTCTGCGATTGAAATACGCCACAGTATCACTGGATTTTGTGACAAAAAGGTATCCAGCTTGTCTTAGTTCAAACCCATCTGCGGTGTTTTGCGTCCCCGATGTAGTCTTCCCCACCAGCAAGTTACCGCTGGAGTCGATGCGCATGCGTTCTGTGCCAGAAGTATCAAACGCCAACGACCCTGCTGCATCAGATGTAAATCGAACAGCACGAATTCTACTTGCGGGGCTAGTTTCTGATTGACTTAGAAATTGAATAATGCCTGTATTATCGCCACTACTATTACCCAGACCAACAACTTCAAATACACCTGCACCACTAGAGCCGCCTGCCTTTATTGTTTGAACAGTGTTTGCCGAACCGAAGCCGCTTTGGTTAGGACTACTCGTCCCAATACCCACATTACCGCTGGAGCCTTCCAAGAATAACGCATTAGCATTGGTATCTGATTCAACACGGAAATCTACATCGGCTCCGGCTTCGTTGATAACTACTGCGCCATCTAGGGAAGCACCATCAGAAACTACATTGCCTGTTACATCAATGCCTGTAGAGGTTGTGGCTAGTTTTGTAGAGTCGTTGTAGCGAATATCAACCGCTCCGTTTTCACTAGCAATAACAGCATTTTCGCCGTTAGTTCCCTGTAGTGCTACGGAAGTTGAGCCTCTAATTGCCAGAATGCCCGTTCCATTATCAACAATAAAACTATTCGACCCATCATGGTAAATCTGCAAGTCAGACCCCGCACCAAAGATGGCCTTGTCGTTGTCGCCCAGAATTACATTTCCACCACCGACAGTTAAGTTACCACTCGTGTCCCAACTCGGAGCACCCGTAGACAAATCAACAGGAGCTACCGCACCATCAGTAATATCGCCTGAAGTTAGTGGAGCAGCCGAAGGTGCTCTGCCTGTATATGCCATTAGCTAATCTCCAGAGTGCTAGTGCAGACATCAACAGTGACATCGGAAGTAACTTTAATGGTGTCAGTGGCCTCAACGACAACCTTCTGTTCACCGCCAATAGCTACCAGAGAGCCACCAACCGGAATAGGTGCAGCCTTCACAATATAAGCAGTGTTGAGTTTTACATCTACGGTAGCCAGACCCGCACCGGTATTAGCAATCGAAAGCCCAATCACGGTAGTCTGCGTAGAAGAAGGTCCAGTCAGCACAGTAGTTTCCGTTGTAATGCCAGTGGACTGGTACGATCTGAAAGTGTTAGCCATTATGAGTTCCTCAATAAATTCTTTATATTATATCCTTATCCAAGAGCAATGGCAAAGGCTAGAGAATTAGCATTTGCAGCATCAATCTGCGTCTGAATATTGCTGGTTACGCCATCCAAATAATCATACTCAGTACTCGTAACGCCTGTAGCACGAAGATCTTTAGCGTAATTTAAATCTTCATAAGTACCCGTAAAGCCATCTACTTTATTGATTTCTGCTGCTGTGGCTGTCAGTCCAAGATTAGTCAGTGCAGTTGAAGCACTGGTTAAATCACTCAGGTTGTTGGATGCAACAGCATATCCAGCACTAGCATGATTCCCCCACCCATAAGCAGTATTCCAATTGGAAGCAGAGGAGATATAAGAGTCTCCAATTGCAGTGCCATTCCAAGTACCAGTAGTAATAGTACCAAGAGTAACAATGGTAGCAACACCAGTAGCAGGAGCAAGACCAGCTTCAGCAGGCGTTTGATTGATCCATTTGCTGCTGGTAGAATCATATGCAAGTACCTCATTGTCAGTGACAGAGGTAATTGTCACATCATTCATTTCACTTAGTTCATTCTCAGAAGCTACAGCAGAGTCTACATAATCTTTAACTGCAGCACTGGTAGGTAGAGTAGTATTGTTATCGTTACTGCTAATACCTTCTGCTTCAGTTACTACTGCAGCACCAGCTAACATCGATACAGTAATGTTACTTACTGTGTTACTAGATGCATCGATTGTTTTGTTTGTTAGTGTCTGAGTATCTGTAGTACCTACAACAACACCAGATGGAATGACTTTCTGTGCTGCTGATCCATCTACATAACCACTAGCATTAGAAAGAACAAAACTAGATGCAGCAATACCAGAGATTGTATTGTTATCAGCACTGATTGTTTTGTTTGTTAGTGTTTCACTACCAGCAAGAGAAGCAAAACTACCATCGCTCAATGCAGTATTAAACTGAGCAAGTGTACCCGTTAGAGTATTGCTAGTTAAATTAATTGTTTTATTTGTGAGGGTGTCTGTAGTTGCTCTGCCTACCAAAGTATCGGTAGAAGTAGGTAGAGTGAGCGTACCTGTATTACTGATGCTGCTAATTACAGGAGTAGTCAGAGTCTTATTAGTAAGTGTCTGAGTACCAGTAAGCGTAACTACAGTACTATCAATATCAATAGTTACTGTATTACCAGTAGCAGAAGAAGCAAGGCCAGTACCACCAGCAATTGTTAGGGTCTCACTATCAAGATCAATTGCAATGGTACCTGAATCCGTAGTCAGGTCCAGATCCTGTGCAGTTACTTGTGCATCAATATACGTCTTGATTGCTTTAGCAGAAGCCAGCGTATCATCACTAGCAGATACAGAAGAAAGATCAGTATCAACAGAAGTAATGCTTGTAGCAGCACCAATAACCAAACCATCAAGGGTTACAGTACCATCAAAGTATGCATCTTTAAATTGATATGTAGCACTGCCTAAACTAACGGCATTGTTTGTTGCTGGCAGAATTTGAGTAGCACCAACACTAATATCCTGTGAGGGACCAAGCAATGTGATAGGACCACCTTCTGCGGTAGTACCATCGTGGGTGTGACCAGTGCTGGCTGCAAAAGCGGCTACAAGTTGATCGAGTTCATTATTAAATAGTGCTGCTGTGATCGTATCACCATCAGCAAAACTCGATTGTCTAGTATAAGTAGCTCCCATTTTTATCTCCTGCCGGATGGGATTAAGTCAACATACATACCCTGAATTGAATACGGAGGATTTGTATCGTCACTATAAAATTTAAAACTGTTACTGAATCCACTACCCCACACATTGATTCTCTTCATTGGGATTTCTGGAGTACCAAAACGAGAGACACCAAAAATTGCACTACCAAATAAAGATGGGGCAAGTAGTGTGCCTAACTCGTAGGTTTGTGGTTGTGGAATTTCTGGATCTTCAAAGTCATAACGAAGATCCATCTTAATATCACTAGAGCCTTCTGGCTTAATCGATAACTTTACGTAATGAAGGGTCTTACGGATACCTACATCTCCATAGTCAATATCCGGAGTTTTATACTCTGCGTAGACTTTATCCTCATCGAAAGAATTACCAATATCGTGGGCATGTATGTTTCCATTATAGTCCCCGTGGTAAATTCTTTCAACATTATTTAAATCAAAACCAGAAGTCATACAGGCTACATTAAAACCCTGTAATTCTGTCCATTCCCAGACAGGAGCACCATTTGCAGAGATTTTAAAGGTACCTGTAATTCCTTTCTGTGCTAATTTACCCGTAGAAGCACTTGTGTAAAATAATCTATATTGGTTTTTTGTTCTAATTACAACACTAGAAATCTGATAATTCGCAATGTTTGTAGTAATATCGCTGATCAAAGATTGGATCTTACTGGAAATACTGGAGAGTTCAATATCGTCAATACGAGTGGTAGCCGCAACAGTACGAATACCATCCGGTGCCAGAAACACCAAGTCACCACCAATTTCCTGAATACTGAAGCCATCCAGACAACCAATGTTTCTGGTTACATCTTCAATAACTGGAGTAGTGTTAATGTCTTTTAGTTTAGCAATACTGTTACGAGCAAAGACAATCAGATCATTACGGAAGACTTTTAATCCTGTAATATCATCACTAATGCTAATCTCACCTGCAGATGCACCATCAAATTCTGTAGGTACGTACAGATCACTATAGTAAAAATTTGTAGGGTTTACAGACCACCCACCAATAACTAAGTGATCATCATGTGTTTCACAGTACTGCGGTCTAGGAATTAATGCAAAGTTAGGCGCAGTCGCTGAAATACCAAAAGACTTGTACAAAGCTCTTCTGAATTTAAAGTAACGAGTACCACCAGAAGTATAAGTTTGAAAATATGCTACTGGATTCACACCATTACAAATAATAATGTACGGTACAGTATCTGCATTGTACTCAGCAAAAGTATATCGAGCATCCGCATCTAAAGCAACTACAACACCGCTAGAGGCTAGTTGAGCTGCAGTAGCATAACTAGAAGTCCATGTATTGTTAGCTACTTCACAGGTGTACTGGGTTGTATGCCCACCAGCATTACAAGTACCGTAATCTTTATTTATTTGAATCCAAGAAACACCATCTTCAGACCAGTACATGTTACCATTCTGAAGTGCAATGCCACCTTCTTCGTGAGCATATATTCCCTGAATGGGGTCATCACTACCGTTTGGTGTGGTAGCTGAATTAATTACTGCTGTTGCAGTTGCTCCAGTACCCGTAGCAGAAGTAATGCTTACAGTAGGAGGAATATTATAACCAGACCCTGCAGTGTTAACTGTGATACTCGTGATCACACCACCTGTGATATTGGCAGTTGCTGTCGCTCCTGTTCCACCATTACCTTCAGCATCTGTTAAAACTACAGCAGCAGAAACATATCCGCTACCGCCATTATCTACAGTAATGCTTGTAACACCACTAGATACAAACTTTCTATATCCGTTTACTCGTCTGTAACCACCATAAACAGAAGCTTCAAAGTTTTTCAATCGAGTAGCTGCACCCGGAGTTTTAAACAAGTCAAACGATGCAGCAGTACGATCTAGACCGCCACCTACTGTAATTGCTAATCCTTGTTCAACAGCCATCTTTAGACGTACCGAATACGATCATCATTCATGATCATGGTTTGTGGACGACCACTGTAGTCTCTCATTAATTTAAGACCACGCTTGTATTCTTCTAGGGCTAGGGCAGCAAGCTGTGCATTCTCTTTAAACTGCCATACATAGTATCTTGCTCTTGCTGACAGTACAGTAATCCACTGATGAGGAAAGAGTACTTGATCATCATAAGAACTAAGCTCTGCTACCTGATCCCAAGCATAAAAGAAAATACGATAGACTTTATCAGGCATTGGAGATAAACCAAACTTTCTACCACACGGTGACATTACAACTCTTACAGGAGTTGTGTAGTTTTGTGTATCTACTGAATCGTCATCAGATTCACGATAGAACTTATGCCACTGTTCTAGTGTGATGAATTTAAGTTTACGGCGAGTGTGTGGGGAGCTATGCGTATCGGCCCATGTCTCACCGGCAGCCGTACAAACTGCTTCTGTATCATAGTCAGTCCAAGTATTACCAGCAGCCACACAGGTTTCTGCTGTGGTGTACGCAGGATTAGAACAGACACCTGCTACAGAACAAGTACCTACTTCATCAGTAGTTAGGTAGAAGTGATCCCAATCGACTCTAGAGAAATCTTTAGCGGTACCGTGTGAGCCACTGGAGTTCTTGCGTAGGAAGTACCAACGCTGACCTACAACAGTATCTACAAATACATTACCACCATATGGCTCATCGGCACATACAGTAGATAACCACGGAGATTCTGGATTCTCATTGACGAGATCAAAATAGCCTCTGTTTACAGAGTCTTTGACAAACTGCTGAATACCTTTAGCAGTCGAGAAGTTAGCAGAAGTTAGCTGAACTTCATTAAGCTCCGACAAAATGCCATTTACAATTTCTAGATATGTACGATATGCCATTATTTATCCAAGCTTTAAATGTAAAAAGGAAATGTGACATGGGGCCATTATGAACCCCATGCCACAATCCAGTGCTAATCTTAGTCGATCAGCGTATAGGCCACAGCCAGACCTTCCGGACGCAGAACCTTACGGCCCCATACCAACAGACCACGAACGATATCTTCGAAGCTGGTGGTGGAACGAACGGTTTCTACGGTGGAGAGAGCCTGAGCAGTTGCTACTGCAGACATGTGACCAGCCATTACCATGCGAAGGGTTTCGCCAGTATAAGAACCAGTACCAGTTGCGTTAGGTACATTGTTGGACTTATACATCTTGAAGCCACGGAGTTCACCGGAAGCAACAAGACCATTACGCAGCGAACCAGCACCTGCATTGTAGTCAACACTCAACAGCTTGGAGTTGGTCTTAGCCAGCTCTTCATAAAACTGCGGACGAGCTACAACCCAACGGTTCTCTTCAGGTACGTTCTGTTCGTCAAGGAGACGAGCCAGACGAGCCAGTACATCCAACGGATCAGTTTCGCCAGAGTCATGACCAGTGTCAATCGGAGCGGATACTGAACCATAGGTGTTAGCAGCAGCAGCACCAGTAGAGATAGCGGTAAGAACATTGCTGTCCATCGCATCCTTCAACTTGTATGCTGCATTGTCAGACGCAACCTGCTGCCAGTTTACATGAGAGAATCTCTTTTCGAGATCATCAACAACAAACTGGAAGTACTTGGCCTGATCAATCTGCATGACCAGCTCTTCATCAGTAAGGTCAGTCTGATCGGTAGCAGTCGCCTTGTGACGAGTGTAATCCGCTACAGCGATCTGCGGTTCCTTAATGATGTTTACAGTATCACCGAACTGGGAGATTTCGCCAGTGTAATCGGTGTTAGTAATGGCTTCTGCAACAGATGCCTTACGAAATGCAACCTGAACCTTCTTAGAGAAGATCTCCGGCACCCAGAAACTATTAGTCTGGCCGGTTACCGCCGGATCAAAGTTCATGCTAGAACCAGTTTCGAAACCCATGATAATTCTCCTTATATATGACTATGGGTTGTAACTATCAACTCGGTTCTGTATATCAGCCCTTAACGATTCTACCTTCTCTAAACGCAGCGTCTAGTTCAGGCTGAAGCTTTTCGTACTGTTCTACAGATAGACGAGCTACCTCCGAAGTTTTCCAAATCTTTACTTTATCTGAAGGCTCTGCAGGTCTGCTCTTGATTGAGACAGCATCGGCTGCGCTTGCTTCCTTACTCTTGGTTTTCTTCGGCTTTTCGGCTTTTGCAGATGCAGTAGAAATACCACGATCTTTCTTGTACAAATCAATTGCACGGATAGCTAGTGATGCATTCGTAGAGTTACGATAGATCCAATTCTGAATCTCATCCGGCTGTTGGCTTGCCCATTCATGGAAGTCTTCCGATTCACGAATGTCACCAAAGTCAGGATGAGCAGTCATCAATTGAGTCTCTGCATCCCTACGCACCAATGCTGATTCACGTTCAGCAAGAACTTCTAACTGGGCTTTCATCTCTGCTAGTTGTTCTTCTGCACGTAAATGTGCAACCGTTTCTACAACATCATATACATCCGGATATTCTTCTCTGAAGGTAGCAAGGTCTTCTTGGGTCTTCGGAGCTTTGTACTTGGGTCTGGCTGCTGCAGCTTCAGCTCGGAGTTCTTTCTCCTTTGCTTTCCAGTCACCAAGTTTCCGGTCGTAATGACGTTTCAGATCATCGTACCGTTTCTTATAGTCTACCTTCTTGAATTGCTCAGTGGCTTCTTCTTCGTAGGTATCACTATCACTGTGAGTAGCCTTCGCTTCTACAGTTTCTTCTTCCTTATCTTCAGCTTCCATCTCATCATCAAGACTGGGCTGCATCGAAGAGACCATAGTTTTCTGAGGGGTCACAAAGGCCAATGAATCATCGGCCCCCTGCAAGCCTCTTTCAATGTCTCGGTCATTACCTTGAATGAAAGAACCAAATCTACGATATGGTTTACCGGCTTGTTCTACTGCTTCTGACATAGTACACTCCTTAGTGCCTCATATAGAGGGTGGCTTATCGAGCGTGGGTGTAACTGGTAATAAAAATCAGTTACGATAAAATAGTATGGTGCCTTTCGGGTAGCCATACCGCTTAAAAAATTATTATAGTTTTCTAACTCTTTATTTTATATTGAGTTACTTATTAAGTCAACTACACCATCATTAATGAAGGTTGTTGTTCTTCTTCTGCGTTCTGCTGCAACCTCTGCTGCATGTCCATACGACCTGCTTCAGATTCTAGAGAGGCCCTAGGAGTCTGTGCTGCGGCTGCTGTAGTGGATGCCTGACCCATTGACTGTTGATTCATGTTCTGTTCCATTCTCGGTCTAATGGAGCGTTCCTGTTGACGTAAATCAATCTCACGCTGTCCGAGAATTCCAGTCTGGCCTTGTGGTACCTGACGGCCCATGCCATCTACTCGTTCTGGTTTCTGTAGCATTGCTGGCTGTTGGTACTCTGAAGTGGCTCCAGCATAGTCTGCAGCCTGCTTACGCATTTTCTGTTGTTCTGATGCGGCTGCACTCAGTAAACCACCAAGAGCATATCCTTCACCCATTGCTAACTGAAGTTCTTCCTGACGAGACATAGAAGAATCATATTCTCTTTCTGCCTTATCCATCATCTTACGAAGCTTATCTACACCAAGTTGCTTAACAGCTTTGGCAGTAAATACAAATTCACCATCACTTAGCTTAGCAGGGATGGAATCACTAGTTTCTGTACCCGGACCACTTACTGCACCTTCGCCATCAAACTCACCACCAAATGCAACATCTACTTTATCTAGAATCGTAATAAGTTCTGGGTGCATTTCAAGAGCATCATTAAGTACCATCATCTCTTCTTCATTAAGAACAGACATAATCTTATCAATAGCACCATAAGATTCAACTTTAGTTTCTTCCATTGGAGGCATAGGAGGCTCCATTAAACCCATCATCTCTTCTTCGCTAGGCATTGGCATTACATTACCACCATCAGCATAACCTTGAGGATACATATTGCGATTCATCATAGTATTTCCTTTTGTTTCTTTTGGTTCTACTAAACCACCCCTAGCAAAACCAGACATAGCCTTACCGGAAAATTGTAATATTTTTTCATTCACTGCTTTAACACAAGCGGTGTATTGAGCACCTCTATAACTAGAACAAGCACTCATCATTTCTTTTTGTTTTTGTTGTATGTACTGTGCTTTTTGTACTGCTTCAGCATTTGGCGTATCACTAAAACGCCGCCAAGTGCCTGTTAATCCTCCAGTAGCTCCCTCATCTTTAGTCCAGTCACCATAAATTTTTTCATTAGTCTCAGGATCTTCATAGTAACTGCGATATTCTTTCCAGTTTTCTGTTCTTGTTGGAACTAAAACAGACTCTTTCCAATCTCCTGATAATCCTAATTTAGATTGATCAGTAGTCCAATTGCCATATGTTACATTGCCTGTTTCTGGGTCTTCATAGAAACTACGGTACTCAGACCAAGTTTTTGTAGTTGCTGGCGGTGGTAAAAAAAGTCTACGGCCACTTAATGCTTCTTCTTTATATCCTGCTTTTATAAGCATATTAGCCATAGCTGCAGCATATGGATTATTAGCATAACTGGAAACACTAATACCGCCTCTTTCTATACCATAATAAGGCCTATCTTTTGTTCTACCACCGAATGATCCCGGATCGCTGTAATAAGTAGCTTTAACATCACTACCATAAGAAGTAGTACCAATTATTTTTCCTTCTAAAAGAGACGCATCTGCTTCTCCTGTAGTAGTCTCTGCATACTGTTGTTCTTCCTGACCTAAATAATCAGTAGGAATTTCACCAGATCTAGATTGCCATTGAGGTTCCTCATAAACCTGTTCCATGTCTTGAACTTCTTTTCCAATGTACTCTTCAGGAATTTCTCCTTCTTCCTCAATCCAAGTAGCCATCGTTACTAGCCCCCAAGACCTGCCGCTTCAGCAGGGCCAACTGTTCCACTAAACTCGCTCTCCCCTGCCTGCGGTACATTTCCTGTTCCGATGTTGCCCGCACCAGTGCCCGTAACTCCTTCTGTTCCAGCTCCCGGAGGTACTCCTCCAGCAGGTCCCATAGGGGACTGTTCAGTAGCGGCTTGAGCTTGGTTCTGGAGTCCAATGATTGTTGCATAGATACTTGCCTCTTCAGGTGAGTTAATAATTTCTTCTGGATCAAGATCCAAGCTATATGCAAGTTCCTTAACCAGTGTCGGGATCTTAACGAACGGAGCAATTGCAGGATTCTGTACAGTCTGCAAGAATGTGGTAAGACGTTGTGATCTTACTTCCTTCTGCATCAGACTGCTAGTACCCATTGCTTTGATCTCAAGATCACCAATGATGTTTAACTCTCCTTCATAGAACTGCATATTCCATTGGAAGAATGCTTGTCCCAATGGCTTTAACAAGAAGTCATCAAGATTCTTAATCACCGTCTTGATGTTGAGTGATGCTGCACCCATCAGCATTGACATACCCGATGCAGTACGAGTCATGCCAGTGACACCTGTATAGCCGTGTGAGTAAGACGGAATACCCGTAGACTCATCTGCTAACTGGCGGAAGCGATCAAACATCTGCATATTTTCTGGTGCAGTGTTCGGGAACTTAAGGCCATAAATAGCCTGACCGGGCATCCCACTCTGGCGGCGGAATACTTTACCCGGATAGATACTCATGTCCTGACCTGCTACAAGTGCTCCTTCATCTACGTCAAAGACTAAAGAACCAGCAAGAGCAAGATTATCAATTGCCATACGAGCATGACCATTCATGATCTTCTGTGCATCGTCCATGTTTTCAGGGACACCAACACCAAAGAAGCTGTATGGATTCTTCTCATATGGGAATGAATGGTAGGGGAGTCGATGGGGTTTAAATGGATTTAGAACCAGACGGATTATTTTGCCACCGCAAACCCAAGCATTGATTTGTACTTCTTCTAAGTCATCAATTGCTTCATCAACGTCAAGGCCTGCATCTCTAACAAACTGAGCATCCATGACTCCCCAATACTCTAGTACCTCATACTGATCACCATCAGTATAAGTAACATTATTGTTCTCCATCTTGATGTCATCTTCATAACTACGCTTAACGTAGTTGTATCCCATCTTGATGACAGCTAGAATCTGTTCCTTATCAAAGTAAGGACGATTCATCAAGGCACGGAGCTGTGACTTATTCAATCTGTGACGTTGAATAATCCACTCAGCCTCATCCATTTCTTTTGCTTTAGGATCAGGATAAAAGTCCCAGACACTCACAAACTCAATACGAGGTACTCTTACTTCTTCTGGTTCGTACTCTCTTTGTCCATCTTCGTTTGTTGACCATCTGTGCAGTGTCTTGTTGTAATTGAATGGCCCTTTGATAATTCCGGTGCCGAGTAATACAGACTCAAATAAGGCGTTACGCAATTCAGTAGCACCGTTAGATTCTTCAATCTGGTCATGGATCAACTTCTCCAACCTACGTGCAGCAATCTGTGCTGGTTTAATCTGAGGCATTTGGAAGGGATCTGGTGATGGACCTTCCTCAAGAACCACCTCACCTTCTTCATTCTCATATTCCTTACGTAGGCCACCAAGGAACACATCCTCTGGATTAGCAGAGAACTTAGCACCGGGCTTTAGTACATTACCATCACCCTCAAAACCTAAATCAAAAGGATTAAAGTTACCAAAGTTATCATCATTAACTCCAAGGGCTTCCATTCCTTGGTAGTTAAGATTACTTTCAGTGCCCGGTACTGTATCGTTTTGATCCCCTAACTGATCCTTCATTGGATTCAAATGGGCATATTCAGAAATACCTTCAGGTACTCTTGTTTCACTAACCGTAATAGGGAACTTGTTACCACTAAAAACAGCTTCGATTAACTGACCATAAGCAGCCAGTACCTTAGTCTTAGTAACCTTAATGAAGACTCGTGACTTCTCATTCTCACGGAATTTAACATTCTTATTGTAGATGCCACGATAGTTATGATAGGCATCGAGCCAACGAGACTCATCACCATCACGACCATCCTCAGCTTCTTGGAATCTGTCTTGAACTAATTGAGCAAGATTACTAACGAACAACTGATTGTTCTTTAATTCTTCTGCATCCCTACCATAGCCCATAGCATCATCTTCGTAGAGAGCATCATCTGCACCCATCATGGGATTTTCTAATTCGTATTGTGGTGTATCGGCCATCAAATAATCTCCGCAATAGATGGGCAGAATAAGATACTACAGATTATAAGTAATTTATTTATATAATTCAACTAAGAAGAAAAACAAAAAGATTGCTGCTCCAAGTGCTATGTAATCCATGTCCGTCATCATTCAATATCCAAATTCTGAATCCGCTGCTTCATAACTCAAACTCTTCTTGAACTCAAACATCTGTTCAAAAGGAGATGAGGACCGTGGCCTAGACATGATCAAGTACCTTAAGGCATCATAGGCGTGATCCTGTGCCTTTGTGTCTACATCCTCTGGTCTTGTTTTATCTGCCGGAAGGGATTGTAACTCTCTAATCAGATTAGGACAAGTACTAAATATCTGCATTTTAGGTCTACCACTGTGAGCAATTCTAAGTCTCTCGTGGATCTGTACCTTACCTGCAAGTCTATTCTTATCTGCTGGTTTCAGCTTATGTCCAGCCCTAACCAGAGTCTCACCAATGGTAGGTCCCGTATACCCAGTACGGTTCCACGCAGCCGTATCCAATACTCCACTCACTGAATACGGATCTTCAGATTCATACTCTGTAATGAGTGCAGCAAGGTCTTCACCTGTAAGCTGCTTTTTGTATAGCTCCCTGTACACGATGATTGTGTCATCATCAGGATCAATAGCAGCCCACACAACCGCAGACTCCGATGCGTAACCATAGTCAATTCCCTTTACTCTATTCCATTGTCTTGGTATCTCAAATGGTTCAATGACATGCCTATCCACAGAGAATTCAGGGAATGCTGCATCTTCATTAACATCCCAGTTACCCTCCAACAATTGTTTTCTCTGTACTTCAGGTAGAGACTCAAGCATGATTTTGTAGTCAGTACCCGACAAGTAAGGGTTATCATCTAACCGAGCAGGAATAAACTTACGAGTAACACCATGATTATCCTTAAAGCTGGTGTTAGGTGGAGCAGGATCAATATATCTCTTCTTTACCCAATGAGCACCAGAGCCACCGGGGTTAGCCGTACACCGCATATAAGTAGTAATCTCAGGATCAGTGGTACGTAAACGAGATGCTAAGTAATTCCAAGCAAACTCTGTGGACATGTGGGTGATTTCATCAAACCCAATCCAGCTATATGCCTGACCCTGATACTTATACACATCCGAGTCCCTTTCTAGAAACGAGAACTCCAGCTTAGCCCCACTGGGAAACACCCAGATTTTATCTGCTTCCCTAAAACGAGCACCGGGAAATGCCTGTGGATAAAGTTCTCTACTCTTATCGATCAATTCTCTTAGCTCAGGCATAGACCTTCTAAGAATCAATGCTCTATGTGCGGATCTATGAGCAAACCTAAGAGGGTCTACCAACATCGCATAGGACTTACCACCACCAGCAGCACCACCATACAGCACATCCTTCTCAGGGGCACTCAGGAAGTCCATCTGTGGTCCCGGATTGGGACTAAAGACAACATTCTCATCCTTAAACTTCTCTTCGTATTCCCGAAGGGCAGTTGTCTGTAGGTTTTCTACTACAGTAGGGTCTACAATGTTCCCTGTCTTACTACTTTTCTTTTCCTTAGCAGCATTAACGAGTATCTTAGCAGCTTTCTTAGACCTCTCAGCCTGAGCCTGCATGGTCCTTCTTCTTTTCTTTACTGCTTCCTTCTTCTTAGCTTTAGCAATAGTACGTTGATTACCACGAATAGAGTTTCTACCGGGTTTACGAGCAGGCATGCCCGTCTTCGTAATACGATACTGGTCAGGAACCTCAGGATCTAGCAACTGATAAGCAATAAGATTAGCTTCTTCTTCTACCCAACCAAGATCAAACAGATCCTGAGTAGTAAAATAACCCCTCTCTACTTGTTCTTTAGTTGCTCTTCTCATTGATACTCTCTCTTACTTAACTTAGATAAACCCATAGCAGAGATTCTTCTCCCTGTTTTAGTAAACAACCAGTCAGCAGCATTCCGAAGAGATAAATCACCATTGTGAATGTAAGTCAGAGCCTTCTGAAGGTGCTCTATTTGATGTGGTATGGGTTCTAAAAAGCCAGCATGGTCCTCTGATAGACGATATCCAAAGGGTACCACACCATTACGTACTGGACGCAGGCTATCGCTGCTGTGTCTGAGAGACTCATCCATCAACAAACTCCCCATCGATTACTTCAGGGTCCGTTGGAAGCTCCCCCTTAGAGGGAATAAAGAAGATACCACCACTTACTTTGTGGTTTACCTCTGACTTATCCACTTTAGTAACACCAGCACGGTCTAGAATCGCCGTAGCAGCAGCCAATTTAGTCTGTGCTTGTGGGATAGCATCATCAGCATTCACCATTGAGACAAGCTGTAGGGCCGCTGAGGAGCTATGTTTAGCTAAATAAAGCTGTACCTCATCTACAATCTCATTCTTCAAGCGTCTTGCAAGGGCAGAATGACCAGTTTCAGGGGTACTGTAGCCAGCAGCACGGGCAGATTCTAGGGAATTACCCGGATAAACATGGACGATGTTGTAAACAAACGCCTGTTCTCTCTCTGTGAGTTCCTTTTTACCGCTGGTGGGAACGGCAGGTCTGTACGTAGGCATCCGATAAACTCCATTAATGAAACTAAAATAAGATCTATTGTTATTTTAGGAAGGACTGTGGGAAAATGTCAACTGGTTTACAAGGTAAAATGGGCAGAAATGTGTGAAAGTGCTATACATATACACTGGGGGTGGGGTGGCCCCTGCCTACCCCCTATGCATCCTTTATGAATAACAATTGAGAATGATTATTATTTACTTTTGGATTGCATTCAAGAATTCAATTGAATACGCAAGTACAGAATATTCAAGAATTCAATTGAATACGCAAGGATTCCTCACGAATAAATTAATTTTATGGGGCAATGTGGGATTTTATGGTTATTTTATGGGGTTTCTGTGGGGTTTTATGGGAAAAAGTGGGTTTATTTGGGTATAGATTAATCTTATCACACATTCCTACTGAAACATTCCACATTTATCCGCCCATAATAATCAAGCATTTGCTTGAATGTTCATAATTTTTCTCTTTTTCTTATATTGAATTGGTCTCTATCTCTTTGTGGGTATCTCTTCAGGGATATATAAAATCCTACTTTGCTCTCTACAATTCGCAGGTATTCCGTAGCACTTCGCAACGGTACACACGGAGCACGACACAATGAATACTTCACTCTCTATCAAGCAAGCTTCCGCAATTGTTGGCGGTCTCGCCGAGACTTCAAAAATGCCTACACTTTCCGCATCACTGCCGGCTATCCATTGCATCACAGGTGCAAAGCTTCGCAAGGTCGCTGGGAGTGTCTGTGCTGATTGCTACGCAATGAAGGGATTCTATGCAATGCCTAACGTAGCAGACGCACTAGAAAAGAGACTAGACGCTATCCATTCCCTGCAATGGGAGTCCGCCATGATCACATTGATACGCAAAAAGAAACGTATTGCACAGTCTGGACTGTTTCGCTGGCATGATTCCGGAGACTTGCAGGGCATGGAACACTTCAAGAAGATTGTACGGATTGCAAAAGCAACGCCAGACGTGATGCACTGGATACCCACAAAAGAAAAGAGCATTCTACGTGCCTACCTTCGCAATCATGGGGCACTCCCTGACAATCTCATTGTACGCCTTTCCGGAGCGATGGTAGATGGCCAAGCACCAGACGCACAACACACTAGCACAGTGACCACAGATCACACTCAGGCAACGTGTCACGCTTACCGCACAGACAAGACTGGCAAAGTCTGGAGCCATGAAGAGCACGAAACACTGACTAAGGAAGACAAGAAAGCACTAGATTTTGGACACTGTGGCAATTGTCGCAAGTGCTGGAACAAGTCTGTGCTGACTGTTACCTATCTTAAACACTAACCATTGGAGCATAAGAGAGATGTTCAAGAATACGCACGAATACCTATTGAGCACCTACAGTAAAGAATTCATTGATACCGCTATAAAAGAATACTATAGAGAGAATCACGTTT
>Ga0208161_1000909_pt1 | contig 16385 bp, 20 predicted proteins | sample CB_VirMetaG_3_FD_184538 | JGI IMG/M metagenome (GOLD analysis project Ga0208161, IMG submission 184538) | Freshwater to marine saline gradient viral communities from Chesapeake Bay - CB_1508_1S Viral MetaG (SPAdes) (version 4) | ecosystem: Environmental > Aquatic > Marine > Coastal | place: USA...
AATCAAGAATTATTAGCAATAGGAAAATTAGCTCAACCCCTTCCTACATCACAAACCACAGATACCACCATACTTATAAATATAGATAGATAATCATGGCAAAACAATTAAAAAAAATATTTACTACAGGTAGTGACTCAGTATTACAAAATTATACTATTAATTCATGGCATGTATCCCAATCTGTAGACGCACTTACTGGTAATGATGATTATGATATTATTATAAGTGGTAGTTTAGAAATAACAGGGAGTGTTAGAATCGAAGAATTAGATACTGATGCCGCTCTTACAAATTTTGTAGTAATAGATACTACTACAGGAACTTTAAAAAAAAGAAGTGGAGGGGATGCCGGAACATCAGGTTCATCAGGTACTTCGGGTTCTTCAGGTACCTCAGGTTCATCAGGTACTTCAGGTACTTCAGGTACTTCCATTGCGGGCCCTCAGGGAGCCTCAGGATCTTCAGGAACTTCAGGTTCATCAGGTACTTCAGGTAGAGATGGTTCCTCCGGTACTTCAGGCACTTCAGCAGTTTCTATAACAGGAACTGATACCTATGTGTTGTATTTTAATGGAGATGATAATCCTGAAGGAGCATCTGGGTCAAGGTGGGATGATACAAACGGCACCCTCCAACTTATATCAGGTGATAATGGAACCTCAGGAATTCCTAATCTTATTTTGTCTAATAGTTTAAATACAATTAGTACTTCAAATTTAGTGTTAGGAGAAATTACTGGGAAGAATTCATATCAATCAAGTACTACTAATGCTGCATCTATAAAATTTGAATCAGATGGTGTTTGGAGAACTGATGATTATCCTACTAAAGTAACATTTTGGACTACAGAGGCGGGTGGGAAATCCGTTACTAGAAAAATGGAAATCCAGGATGATGGGAAAATTCAATTTAATAGTTATAATGCTTCTACTTTCTTTGATACTAATCCTGTTTACCAATTAGGAGTTGATAGTAGTGGTAATGTAGTTCAAACAGGAACCCAATACTCAGGTTCAGGTATTGTAACTGAGAATTTAGGTACAATTGATATGTGTACTTATTATGATTATGTATCTGGTTATACTATGGGTGTTACTGGAGGTACTCCTTCAACTAATGAAGTAGTTGTAGGAGATACTGATCCTTCAAACGTATCTTTAATTTCTGTAGGATATAGTAGTAATAGCACTTTACAAAGAGCCCTTAAAGCTTTACTAGCACCCGATACTTATAGTAATGAAAAGGCTGCTAAAATTACTATAAGGGCAGGAGGAACACCCGCTAGTGTTTATACCATAAATAGTATAACTGATGATACGGGTAATAGTCAATTTCTTTTATCTGTAAGTAATACCATATCAGGGGGAACATTTGCTGCGAGCTCTGTTAGCGAGTTTAAATTAGAAAGAGATGGGGGGTCTTCGGATAATAATTGGTTTATAAAATTAGCTAATTATAGTATTACTGCTAGACCCGAAAACCTTAATAGTCCAAGTAGTACAAATATTGATGTTTATTGGGATCTTAATTCTACTTTTAAAACCAGTCTAGCAACAGGAGATGATATAATTGTTACCAGCTTACCTTCTGTAGGAACTATGACGTACTGGTATACTTGGTATAATAACGGAGTATTAAATGGAATTAATTTAGCTTCTATTACTAATGGTCAACCTTATGTTATAAAGTTTATGTATTGGAATTATAATGTATCAAGTGAAAATGACTATGGCTTTATGTTATTAGGAAACAGAGGATACGCTTAATAAAAATTAAATTATGAATTGGTTATATGATGGAAAAGAAATCACAGACATATCACAATTTCCCCTTGGAACATTTGGGTTTGTTTATGAAGTAATTACCCCCGAGGGTAAAAAATATGTAGGTAAAAAAGTTTTATACCATAATCAAAAACGAAAACTTACTAGAGCCGAATTAGCAGACCAAACAGGACGTGGAAGAAAATCGTTATATAAAATTGTAAGTAAAGAAAGCGATTGGAAATCATATATTGGTTCAAATACTCTCTTAAAAAATCAAATTACTGAAGGAGAAGTTACGAAAGAATCTCTGAAAAGGCAAATTCTCGAAGTAGCTTTTGACAAAAAACACCTTACATACCTCGAAACTAAATACCTATTCCAGCTAGGAGTGTTAGAAAATCCAAATTTATATTATAACGATAACATTTTAGGAAAGTTTTTTTCAAAAGACTTTGATTTCTAAATTTCCCATCGTATATTCATTTACATGATAAATCATCTACTAGTAACCCTAGTTGATTCCGTTTTAGGAAAAGGTAAGCAAACCTCAAGAGGTAATTATGCTTACCACTGTCCTTTCTGTAAGCACCACAAACCAAAAATGGAGGTGAATTTTACAGAAAATAAAAAAGGACATAATCCTTGGCATTGTTGGGTATGTAACACCAGAGGAAAAACAATTCCTAATCTTTTTAAAAAAGCAGAGGCATACGATAAGATTGAAGAAGCCAAAAGATTAATCCCCCAGGGTTCATTTGTTGAGGAGACTATAGTACATAATGATTTATTCCTCCCCAAAGAATATATCCCATTTATTAATAAACCTAACAGTCTAATGGCTCGTCATGCTCTAGCATATCTCCAGCGTAGAGGAGTTACTGTGGAAGATATGATTAAATATCATATGGGGTATTGTGAAAGTGGGGAATATCAAAATATGATTATTATTCCTTCTTATGATGCTGAAGGTAATTTAAATTATTTTACAGCCCGTAGTTTTGAAAGGGAACCATTTAGAAAATATAAAAACCCATCAGTATCTCGCGATATTGTACCATTTGAAATGTTTATAAACTGGAGTAGCCCGTTGGTATTGTGCGAAGGACCATTTGATGCCATAGCCATCAAACGAAATGCTATTCCGCTGTTAGGGAAAAATATTCAAACTAATTTAATGAAGAAAATTGTTTCTTCTAAAGTTGAAAAAATATATATTGCGTTAGATAGTGATGCTATGAAAGCAGCACTTAATTTTTGTGAAAGGTTTATGAATGAGGGTAAAGAGGTTCATTTATTAGAAATGGACGATAAAGACCCTAGTGAGTTAGGATTCAAACGTTTCACTGAACTTATACAAAAGTCTACTCCATTAACATTATCTGGGCTTTTAGCTAGAAAATTATATCTATGACAAAAATTAAAAAAGCCTATGGTCGAATATTAGAAATTTCCGACGACCACAAACAAATAACCCTTCCCGATGGGAGATATTACCGTAGAAATGGTGAATATTACCCATCAGTAACTTATGTCTTAAGCCATTATCCTAAAGGTAAATTTTTTGAAGATTGGCTTAAAAAAGTAGGATATTCTGCTGATTATATTGTTAAAAAAGCATCTGAAGAAGGCACACAGGTCCATGAAATGATTGAAGCTTACCTTAATGGTGAAGAGTTAAAATTCTTAGAACATGGACGTCCTATGTATGATCCTAATATTTGGGAAATGTTTTTACGTTTTGTCGAATTTTGGGAGGAATACAAACCCTCATTAATTGAAGCTGAAGTCCACTTATTTTCAGATGAATTAAAAATAGCAGGTACTTGTGATTTAGTTTGTGAAATTAATGGTGAATTATGGATTATAGATTTTAAAACCTCTAATCACCTTCAAACTACGTATGATATACAAACAGCAATTTACGCTCAATGTTTTGAAGAGTGCTTTGGTAAAAAAGTAAACCGTACTGGTATCTTGTGGTTAAAATCTTCTAAAAGAAAAGCAGCAAAAGATAAAATGCAAGGTAAAGGATGGGAAATGTATGAATCATCCCGCTCACAAGAAGAAAATTTAGATATTTATAGAGCAGTTCGTAAATTATTCGACTTAGAAAACCCAAACCACAAACCAGCATTTACCGAATTCCGCACCACAGCTAAAAGAGATTTGTAATATTTATAACAAATACTTCGCTGTGAAATTATACGATATTTTAAAAGAAATACAAGGAAAACCCAAAGCACTAATTTTAGCAGGTGCCCCTGGAGCAGGTAAATCATCCATTATAGGTGATATTTTAAGCCAATTTGATCTTAAAGTATTAAACGTTGATGATTTTTATGTAAAAGACCTAATTAAAAGGGGTGTATCTCTTGATATGAAAAATGCTACTCCTGAGGAGCGTAGTGAACAAGCAAAAGCAATGGGATTTTCTAAAAAGCAGTATGATGCTGCTATGGATGCCGCTGTTGAAGCTAATGAAAATATTGTAATAGATGGTACTGCTGCTTCAAAAGGAGCAACATTAAAACTTAATCAACGTTTAAAAGAAGCAGGATATAATACTATGATGTTATATGTTTATACTTCTTTAGAACAATCACTTGAACGTAATGAAAAAAGGTTTGAAAAGAGCAAAGGCAAGGACAGAAGTTTACCGCCTGCAATTGTATTTAGGACTTGGTCTGGCGTTACTGGTAACTTTGACACGTATTATAATGAATTCGGAAATAACTTTGTAGCAGTTGTAAATGATTCTACCCCATTTACAGAAAAAAGTGTTGAAGATATTGTAACAAAATACCTAGATCCCTATAAACCTTCTGACACAAAACCCAAAACCCCAGAAGAACAAGCTAAATCAGATGCTAAAAAAGCTGAAACTAATAAACAAGTAGCTGATTTTATGAGTAAGGATCAAGTACAAAATGTAATAGATAATTCTGTTACTAAAGAAGAAGCCCAATCAAAAATTAAAGCATTTTTATCTCTATGAATCGTTTATCCGTTAAATTACTAAAAGGTTTATTAGAAGAAGCCGAAATCCCACGTAAGGAAATAGTTGGCATGTATGGAGGAGGATTTAAACCTCCTACAGTAGGACACTTAGAGGTAGTAAAACGTGCTTTAGATGAAAACCCTCAAATAGATAGAATGATTGTATTAGTTGGAAGTGGAGAAAGAGATTCTATTACACAATCTGAATCATTAGCTATTTGGAGAATATACCAAAAGTACCTTCCTAAAAAAGTAGAAGTACAACCTGCTCCTGAAGGTAAAGCCCCAATTTCTGCTGTTTATTCGTATGCTAAAAATAATCCTGAAAAAGATATTTATTGGTTTTTAGGAGCTAGAGAAGGAAATGAAGAAGATTCTTTAGATATAATTAAACGTACTAAATCTCTTCAAAGCGGGAATTATCCTAACGTTACAGTAAAAAAAATAATAACTGGAGGTACTGTAAGCGGGACTAAAACTAGAAAAGCTTTATTAGCTAGAGATAAAGAAACATTTATTCAATCTCTTCCTGATATCCCTGAAATTAACCAAATTTGGAATATGCTTTCAGATACAATGGGTATTAATGAAGAAAAAAACCCAATCCAACCCAATTATAAATTATTAGCTGAAAAGGGGGCTTGTGTTTACCATGAAGGTAAAAAATTATTCCTTAAGCGTAAAAAATTCTACGACGTAAAAGAAATAATTGAAAATAGATATAATTTAGAAGATAAACAAGGTAGACAATTTTGGATTACTAAATCTGATATGAATAATAAGTGGAGTAAGTATGATCCTGAAGAATTAAAAAAAGGAATCGAGGTAGAAAAAGAACATACTGATGATCCTAAAATAGCAATGAAAATTGCTTTAGATCATTTAAAAGAAGACCCAAAATATTATACTAAATTAGCAACATTAGGGTTAGAAGAACGATTATCATTTAAAGTAGATAACTTTGATGAAAAAGAGGTAGATGCTATTGAAGATTTTGCTGATAATAAAATGCGTCCTGACATTGATATTGACTTATCAGGACAACATTTCTTTGATCGATTAAACGATCCTCGTAACTACCCAGACATTGAACCTTACGAAGTAGAAGATTTCTTTGATAAATTAGCTGATAAAAAAGAAGAATTTATTGAATTCCTAAAAAAATATAAAGAAGTAGTAGCTAAAGATAGGGAAACTAATATTAATATTCCTTTTATGAAAATAGCAAATAGAGCTATTGCTAAAACTATTATGCGTAAAAAGAATTTCTTATCTTCTACTCCTATTTTACCTTTACAAGAAGGTAGATACGATCAAGAAGTTCTTACTCAATCTCGTTTTATTTTAAATTTATTTAAATCAACATTAGGTGAACCCTATAAAAGCGAGGATTTTGAATTTGAAGGAAATGTAGAAGATGTTTATTATGATTTACAATTAGAATTTGTACCTACTGATTTTGATACTTTAGGCCCTATACCTTACATTATAAATGCTGCGGGTGATGGAGATAGCATAGAAATTATAATCAATTACAACCCAGATGCCTTCCCAGAAAATTATAATAAATTAAATGCTGAAATTAAAGATGCATTAAGACATGAATTAGAACATGTTGGACAATACAATTTCCCTAAAGGTGTAATTCCTCGAGATATTGGTGACCCTCCTATATTTGATTATCTAACCACAGATTTTGAAATTCCTGCCCACGTTCAAGGATTATATAAAACAGCTAAAACTAAAAAAATTACTTTAAATCAAGCAATCGATGATTTTTTAGATGAAAGAGCTGAAGAATTATCTGCTAAAGAAGAAGCCCAAATAAAGAAAATTTGGTTAGATTGGGCTAAAAAGAATTTACCTGCTGCTCAAATTACTGAAGCAGACCCTAAAAAAGGCACAGGTAAAAAACCAAAAGGAAGTGAAAGAAGATTATACACAGATGAAGATCCTTCTGATACAGTAGGAATTAAATTTAAAACTAAAGAGGATATAGTTGATACTTTAAATAAAACTTCATTTAAAAATAAATCTCATGCTCGTCAATCCCAAGTAATTAATTTAATCCATCAAAGGGTTAGAGCAGCTTACGGTAAAGCTAAAGACCCTGATACAAAAGCGAGGTTAAAAAGAGGTTTAGATTATATAACAAGCCGTAAAGAAGCTTCTAAAGAAAAAACTAAACGTTTACAAAAACTTGATGAACTTATTTTAGAAGTAGTACCTAAAGATGTAATTGATAGCTTTGATATTCAAGATACTTTAGTTCAAGATGTTTGGGATGGTGAAAAATTAAAACCCGAAATTAGAAAAAAACTCCTTAAAATTGCTAAAGATTTTTTCGACTCATTGGATTTACCCCCAGGAGTAAAATTAAAAGATATTAAATTAACAGGTAGTTTAGCTAACTATAACTGGTCTAAATTCTCAGATGTTGACCTACATTTAATATTAGATTATGCTGATGTAGATGATGATGAAGAATTTGTAAGAAATTATTTTATGGCTAAAAAAAGTATTTGGAATGATGCTCACGATATTACTATTTATGGCTTTCCTGTAGAAGTATATGTTGAAAATGAAGGCGAAAGCCATACAGCCTCAGGTTTATATTCTGTTTTAAAAGACAAATGGATTGTTGTTCCTAAAAAACAAGAAGTAATGATTGATAAAGATGATATAACCACTAAAGCAGAAGGTTATATGTCTGAGTTAGAATCAATCCAAAAACTTTACAATGATGGTGAATATGAAAAAGTTATTGATAAAGTAGACAAAATTAAAGAACGCCTTAGAGATATGCGTTCATCAGGTTTGGAAAAAGGTGGTGAATATAGTGTAGAGAATTTAGCATTTAAAGTATTAAGAAGATCTGATTTTATAGGTCAATTAAATGATTTAAAATCTAAATCTTATGATACTATGATGACCTTAAAAGAAAATATAGATACAAATTCTTTAAATCCAAATATATTATCATTAACTCAATATATGGGAAGTAACGGTTTAAATTTAAAACCGTACCCAAAAGTTAAATTTATCAAAAATGACAAAGAAAATGCTGAGGATTTATTAGGAAAAACAGCCTATTACGATCCTAATGCTAAATTAATAGCATTATATACTTTAAACAGACACCCTAAAGATGTGCTACGTTCATATGCTCACGAATTAGTTCATCACCACCAAAATTTAAATAATACTTTACAACCATTCCAAACTCAAAACACTAATGAAGATGGTGATTTAGAACAAATTGAACGTGAAGCATACGAAAACGGTAATATATTATTTAGAAACTGGGAAGACTCAATAAAAAACCAATAACATGACAACTAAAGATTTTATAGATGCTGTAAACGATGAGTATGATGTTGAAACTCTCGAATTAATGCAAAGTTTAATAGATAAAAGATTAACTTTATTAAAAACTATGCAGACAATAGCTACTCAAAAACAAATAAAAGGATTTAAAAGATATGACTAAAAGTAAAGGACTAGGAGACACAGTTGAAAAAATAACCACAGCTACAGGTATTAAATCTTTATTTGATAAACACATGGGAGATTGTGGTTGTAATAAAAGAAAAGAAAAATTAAACAAAATGTTTCCTTATAATGAAAAATGATAATGTTTTAAAAAAAGAATTCTCTAAAAAAGATGTACAGCGTGCTCGTAATTTAGTTACAGGCAATCTTAATGCTCGTACAACTGAGGGAATAGGTTATACTAAAAAACATGAATATCGTGTTGAAGGTGATGTATGGGAAGAAGATGGACGTACTTGGACTATTAAAAATGGTTTAAAACAAAATATTACTAAAATGGACAAATTCAAGAAAATGGGTAAACTCCCATTATTTTGTCCTGAATGTAATAATTTAATGAAGAAAAACCTAGATACTAAAGTATTCCCAGCATACCAAAAATGTTTTGATTGTGTAGTTGATTACGAAGCTCAACTTGAAAAAGAAGGCAAATCAGAAGAATATTTTACTAATTTAAGAAACCAACATATTCAATCAGCAATAGATGGTTATACTGATTTTATGAAAGATAAAATGAAGGAATCAAATGCTAATTATGTAACTGAAGCAGGTGATGTAGAAAGTTGGAAAGGAGGTACAAGTAAAGAACAAATGGAAAAAGAACTTCAAGAAGGTATTCAATTTTTAGAAAATTTAAAGATTAAGTAATTTTACATATTTATCGCTAACATGGCTACATCTAACCTTAAAGAAATCATCCAATCAGTATTAGCAGAAAAGCGCGATAGGTGTCTTCGTATTGCTGATAGAAAATTCGACAAACCTTCAGCATACAAAAGTGGTGCTGTAGTTAGATGTCGTAAAGGTGATATTTGGAAAGGTTTAAAAGAAGAACAACAAACTTTTATTCAAGAAAAAGCTAAAGAAACCTTACGCACTTGGTTTAATAGAGCAGGTGCTCCTGGTAAAACTGGAGGGTGGGTAGATTGTAATTCTCCTATCCGTAAAGATGGTAAAATAACAGGTTATAAATCATGTGGGAGACAAAAAGGTGAAAAGCGTTCTTATCCTGCTTGTCGCCCAACTCCTTCACAATGTAAAGATGAAGGTAAAGGTAAATCTTGGGGTAAAAAAGCCGCAGGTAAATAATAATAAGGAACTTATCAAACAATTATAAAATGAAAAAATCTGAATTCAAAGAATATCTTAAAACTGAAATTCTCAAAATGAATGAAGCTACTCAAGAAGAAGTAGATTTACAAGCAGATCTTAATGCTGAATTAGAAAAAACTCAAAAACTTACTTCTGACATGAAAGAAAGCAAAGTTAAAAAATCTGCTTTTAAAGAATATTTAAAACAAGAAATTCTTCGTGAAATTAACGAAGCTGAAGAAGAAACTGATGTTGAAGTAGACGCAACTGAAAAAACTCCTGCTGGAGACGAAGAAGTTAATATTGAAGATGAAACTAGCTTTGAGTTCGAACCGACTGGTGAAGGCGACATTGATGCTATTACTGATGAATTAGTAAAATTAGCTAAGGATGCTAAAAACGCTGGGCAAGTAGAATTAGCTAACCAAATCCTTAACTCTGCTAAATTCTCAGCTAAAACTGAATTTAAGAAGGTAGAAAAAGAAGCGTAATGGCTAAGAAAAAAACCAAATTAGAAAAGATGTCTAAAGACGAAAGAACATCTTTGGCTTATGCTCTAGCCACTAATTTGGCTAAGCATGGCAAACCTCAATCTCCTACCAATGAACGTAAGTTAACTAAGGGTGAAGAAAATAAAAAAGAAAAAAACGTAATGAAATTCAAAAAAGCCTTTGATTTAGAAGAAATTAAGCGAATAAAAGAAAACTTAAAAAATCCTGAAAAAGCTGATTTAAATAAAGATGGTAAACTCTCAGACTACGAAGAAAAAAGAGGAGCCGCTATTGAAAAAGCTGTTCAAAAAGAAGAATTACAACTAGTACATGTTTATGATAAAGACGGTAAAATGTATGGTACTGGATCAGTTGAAAAAGTAGAAGGAGATAAAACAGTAGTACGTTTTGACGGTAGTACAGTTAAGAGATTCCCAAGTGATAGAGTAAAGCCTGTTAAAGAAGCAGTATCTAAAGCTATCCAAAAAGAAGGAGATTTAGACTTAGGTCACCAAGACAACGAACCTCACATGCTTAAATCAGACTTATACAGAATAGCTAAATATGCTGCAGAATTGTATAAAATGATAGATCAATTTGATGTTGAAGGACAAGAAGTTGATTTTCCACACTGGTGGCAAGCTAAAATTATTACTTCAAAAGAAGCAATGGTTAAAGCAAAACATTATCTTGATGGTGAATTACAAGTAGATAAGATTGATTCAATGTTAAGTGAAGATTCTAAAGAACATAAAGTTCTTTCTACAAAAGAATGGGATAGATTAGCAGCACTTCCTCCTACTGATCGTTCATTTAGAAAAGATCCTAGATATAAAGGTAAAGTTGAAATAGGTGATGAATTAATTATGGTTGACAGAAATAGTCCTGCTTATGGTAGAAAAGGTAAAGTTGTTAGACTTACCCAAGATGGCGTAGAAGTTGATTTTGGTAGAGGTGATAAGTATGGTATTATTTCTCGTAGAATTAAAGGCAATAAAATAACATCTTAATGCAAAAGTCTGAATTCATAGCGAAAATTAAAGTCTTAGCAAAACAAGCATATGCTAAGAAAACTAATCCTTTAGCGGAACCCCAGGAAATTGAAAAAATTGTAAGTAAATTTCCTATAATTGATAAGTTCCCTCCATTAAAGGACGTTATGGAAGATTTATTTGATTTTCAATATGAACCTTTTGTAGAAGATATACAATGGGTAGCCCCACGTCCTACAACTTTTAGAGTTATGCTTGTAAATGGAGCTGATTTTTATTTAATTTACCAAGGTAAAAACGAAGAAGATAAAGGATTATTTGTTGCTCAAGTAGCAGGTAAAAAATACTTCTTAGAATCCCTCCCAGAAGAACAACAAGCATCAGAAGCGATTGCTCGTTTATTAAGATATAATTATGCTGGTACAGGTAAAGATGAAGCCATAGAAGATGAAGGCTTAGCTGATGCTTTAGGAGGTGAAGAAGCACCAACTGAAGAACCACCAACACCAGAAGAAGAAGCCGGAGTACCCGCATCAGTAGACGAATTATAAAATGGACGTATTAGATAAATTTTTAAGAAAAGTTTCGTATAAATTTCCCAAAGGATATCCTGACATCAATGATGCTCAGGATATGCTTATGTTAGAGGAGCTATTAGAAAATTTAGGTATTAATTTAGATGAAGTGAAAAAACCTTATGAATTTTTAAGTGCTGAAGCTAAAAAAGTAGCTGATAAACTTAAACAACAATTAGGTCTTCCTGATGAAGAAATTAAAGCCCATTCTAAAAATAGAATTATAATTTTTACTGATAGAACTAGAGCAGATATTTTTGGAGAATTAGAAAAATTAGGATATCAAAGAGAAGCCACAGTTAGAGGTTCTAGTGGAGGAGGTTATGTTGATAAAGAAAGTGGAATCGAAATTATTCATAAAAATATAACAGGAGTAGGATCCGCGGGATTAGACAATGAAGATATTTTTGTTAACAGCATAAATGAAGCCGCTCCAACTAATGTAAGAATTACCCCTTCTAGTGGTCCTACTTTAAACTACCCCAATATAGTACAAGCATCAGGTGTTGGTAAAGAAGGTGAAAGTAAAGGATGGAAAGCAGACGCCCACCTTAAAGACTCCTCTGGTAAAATATACCCAGTATCTATTAAAAAAGATGGGTCATTTAGATGGTCTTCTGCTATGAGAACTCACGGAGATATTTTTAATTTAATTCTCCAAAAAGCAGATAAAGGTGAAATTCCCGGACTTGAACTTAAAGTAGATCAAGAAAACCCAAGAGTATTAAATATGGTTAACCCTGAAAATGATAAAAATTATGGAAGAGTATTTATCAAAAATGCTCCTAGATTAGACATAGACAGTTTAGCTTTTGGCCCGGATAATGCTGATGTAGTACAAAGAACATTTACGGCTAATGACTTTAAAGTAGAGGGAGATACATTAGATATAACTTCTACTAAAAATTATAAGGAAGTAGATGATTTTAAAGAAGAGGATTATCCAATCCTTCAATTAGAACGAAATGCTTCAAAAGCTACCCAAACCCAAGGACTAATAGGTAGGGGAATCACAATCAGAACAGTCCCAGCATCAGCAATGAGTACTGGAGCAAGAGCAAATAATCTTACAATTGATTATAATGAAATTTCATAATATTTATAACCATGCTTAAACAATACATTCAAGAAGCAATAAAGGGATTTCAAGCACCTAAAAAATCATGTTCGTGTGGTTGTGGTGGTTGTAGTGAAGCGCAGCCTAAACTCGCATTATTGGAGAGTAAAGCGCCTATAAGCGAAGGCCTCCGCTATCACATCGAAAACGGCATCTCATTACAAGAGAATGTGTTTAGAATTGGATCTAAAAAATACCTCCAATTATTTGCTGAAGCAAGAATGCTTCTTGAGTGGGGTACTATTAGTTTAGATGAAAACAGTAAATTCCTTATTGAAAATACTGACATTGGTAAATTTGGAATTTACGAAGGCAAAAAAGTACCACTCGATTTACCAGCAATTGACGAAGCTGAATATCAAGGTAAAGAAGTTTCAATTGGAAAACCAAAACGTGGTGGTTCTAAAGCTTACTACGTTTATGTAATGGATGGAGATAAAGTTAAAAAAGTCTCATTTGGCTCTGGTGGATTACGAGCTAAAATTAGAAATGCAAAAGCAAGACAAGCATTCGCAAAACGCCACAATTGCGATCAGAAAAAAGATAGAACAACACCTGGATACTGGAGCTGCAATCTCCCAAGATATGCACCTGCTCTTGGTTTAGGACCTAAAATGAATACTTATTGGTAATGGATACTTTTGATTATAAAAAATATATTTACAATAACCCCTTACTTCAAGAAAAAGTAGAAGATAATGGGCCTGAGGAAAAAGCATTTGATACTGAATTTGATGCTTTAGGAGATGAATTAGCAGCAGCTATTAAAGGTGAACTAAAAGGTAAAGAAGAAAAACTTGATGAAATTGCTGGTGTAGTAGGTATAATAGGTTATATCCTTTTATCTAATACAGTAGCTAATATGCTTGCTAAATTTGTTAAAAAGCAAGCTGAAAAACGCGATTGGGGTACTGGTAAAGAAGCTGCTGAAAAAATTTATAAGTGGACTCACGATAACGAAAAAGCATTCCAAACTCCTATTAAACGAATAGTTAGTTTATTTACTAAAGATGCTAAAAAACAAGATCAAATTGCCCAAATACTTTATGCTATTGTAATTTTAATGATGGCGGGACAAGCAGGAGGTAATGCTATTGGATATCTTAAAAAAGCTAGTTATCTTAAAGCAGGTTTGTATAGTTTAAAAACTTTAGTAAAAGGGGCAGAAGTTCATACTATATTTAAAAATGTTATTGGTGATATGGTAGCATGAACCCATATATTAATATTTCTGAACAAAACAATATAGTTATTCGTGAATTTTCAGCTGACACAGATCCTATGGAACTAATTTGGCATGAAGATCAAGAAGATAGAGTAGTAGAGGTTTTAGTAGGGAGTGGTTGGCAATTTCAATATGATGAAGATCTTCCCTTTGAAATGGTAACAGGAGATCGATTTGAAATTCCTAAGGGATATTTACACAGGGTAATAAAAGGAAAAGGAAATTTAAAACTTAAAATTTATAAACAATGAATACACAAGAGTTATTTGAACAGATTGAGCATTTGTACGAAGTATTTAAGACGGAACACAATGGTAAATCTAAAGCAGCTCACGGTAGAGCTAGAAAAGCATTAGGTGAAATTAAAAAATTAGTAACTGAATACAGAAAAGCCTCAGTAACTGAAGATAAAGCCTAACTTTTAGACTGATTCATAGCCAGTCGTTAAAATTAAAAATTCGAGAGCTGTGACCTCAATTTGGGGTCACAGCTTTTTTTTCGTATATTTACACGTTTAAAATTAACAAATGGAAGAAAAAATAGTAATTGTTGGAGCAGGTGTGGCAGGTGTTAATGCCGCTACAAAATTAGTTGATAATGGTTATCCTGGTGAACTTATCACTATTATTGATATGGGTAATGATCCTTATAAGCGTAAACCTGAAGAAGTAATGACAGGTTTTTTAGGCGCTGGGGGTTGGAGTGATGGTAAACTTACTTACCACACAGCAATTGGGGGACATATGTCAAAATATTGTGGTGAAGATGAAGCAATGAGGTTGTTTGATGAAGTAATTACTAATTTTAAACGCTTCCATCCTAAACCAGAAGAGGTACAATGTTCAAACCCTGAAGCAGAACCAGATTTTATTAAACCATATTTTGGTTTGCGATTGTTTCCTGTATGGCACGTTGGTACAGATTACCTACACGAGATTGGTAAAAATTGGTACGATTATTTAGTGTCTAAAGGTGTGAAGTTTGAATGGAGAGCTAAAGTAACCTCAATCAATTTTGAAACCAATACAGGTACAGTAACAGTACCCGAATCAGATTTAGAGCATTCATTTGAATACGACCGTTTAATCTTCGCAGTTGGTAAATCAGGTATTGACTTTGGTAAAGAATTAGCAGATGAATATACATTACCTACTGAACCAAAACCAGTACAAATTGGTGTTCGATTTGAGGCACCACAAAAACATTTCCAAAAATTAATCGATATTAGTTACGATTTCAAACTATATCGTAAATTTGACGATGAAGGTGTTTCACTTCGTTCATTCTGTACAAACAACAATGCTGCTTATGTAGCACTTGAGGAAACATATGGAGATTATAGCTACAATGGACATGCTAAAAAAGATGAAGCATACCGTAATGATATGACTAATTTTGGTATCTTGATGGAAATTCAAGGTATTGATAATCCATTTACTTGGTCTCGTGACTTGGTTTCTAAAGTAAATAAAATGGATATTGTATCTGGAGAAGGAGGAGGCAACAAAAAAGCCCAAGGCCGTTTTCAGGCCAAATATAAAGCAGGACTTTATTACAGCCCTTCAAACAGAGATAAAACACTCACATCAGAAGGTAGTTGGGTAAAAGCACATTATATTAACGAAGAAGGACTACAACAAGTACGGGATGCTTTCCAAGGATATTTTAAATACATTGAAGATTTTATTTCTGATATGGAAAAAGTGTTTCCAACACTTAAAGATGATTGGGGCATGTACATTCCTGAAGTAAAGTATCTTTCACCGGAACCACTTGTAAATTATTATAACCTATCTCTTACAGAACATCCTAATGTTCATTTTGTAGGAGATGCTTTAAGTGCTAGAGGAATTACAGTATCAGGAGCACAAGGAACTTATGTAGCTGAAGATATTTTAAGAGAATACAATTTTCATTTAGCAGATGCTAATTACATTGCCGGACTAACAATGCCTAAAAAATAAAAAGTTATGGAAAAAGACAACAAATGGCCTAAACCAAGGAAAATTAAAACACCAGACGGAACAATTCTCTATGAATGGGATGGAAAACTCCACAACTGGGAAGGACCTGCTCTTATACCTCAGGGTGAGAGACGATTAAGAGAGTATTACCTTTATGGTATTCAACATACTGAAGAAGAATGGAATGAAAAACGTCGTGACAGAACAGGGTTGCCTTGGTATAAAAATCCTGCAATGAGAGAATCATCAAGAAACGCTGGATAAAATGAAAATAGGACTTTGTGGAACAATGTCAGTAGGTAAAACAACGCTTGTAAATGCGTTAAAAGATTTACCTGAATTTAAGGATTATAATTTTGCTACTGAACGTAGTAAGTATCTTAGTTCATTGGGTATTCCATTGAATCACGAAACTACTATTGAAGGACAAACTATATTTCTTGCAGAGCGTGTAACTGAATTAATGCAAGAAAATATTATTACAGATAGAACAATTATTGATGTAATGGCTTTTACATATTGTTCTGATAAAACTAATATAATTAATGCTGAAGATTTTGAATTTTATGCTAAACGATTTGTTCGTCAATATGATTACATATTTTATATTT
>Ga0208161_1000910_pt1 | contig 16363 bp, 13 predicted proteins | sample CB_VirMetaG_3_FD_184538 | JGI IMG/M metagenome (GOLD analysis project Ga0208161, IMG submission 184538) | Freshwater to marine saline gradient viral communities from Chesapeake Bay - CB_1508_1S Viral MetaG (SPAdes) (version 4) | ecosystem: Environmental > Aquatic > Marine > Coastal | place: USA...
GACGTTTGCGACAGGTTCGCCGCAGTCGTCAGCAGGTTGCTGAACGTGCCGTTGACGATCGGATGGCTGGCGCTGTTAAGCTGCACGCCGTCACCGCCCGGATACGCGCTGTTGAACGCACGATTCAGCACGTTCGCAGACAGCGTTTCCTTCGTCTCAATCAGAGACTGTGCCAGATGCTTGGCATAGGTCTGACCGATACGGATGTGATCGCCGTCGTCCACAAGCACTTTCGTCAGAGCAAAGGCCAGACCGTAGACCTTGTAGACGTAGCGCTTGAGGAACAGCACGCCACCTTGTTGATACGAAACCGGCGTGCCGTCCGGAAGTTCCGGAGCCGCACCAAAGCCATACAGCACCGGCTCTTCGTGGTAGTTGCGGGGAATACCGGTTTGCTCGCGGAAAACACGCGACCATTCATCGGTACGCTGATCATAGACTCCATCGAAACACTCGTTGAGAATAGGCTCAACAATCGAACGGAAGTCAGTACTTCTCATCGGGGCTGCCATTTGTTAGCCCTCCTTAGATAGCGTTAACGGACGCATTGAACTGCGACTCGTTAATCGTTACTCGCACAACCGTGTACGAATCTCCCCAAGCATTATCAACGAGGGGGGCGATATCACGAATCAGCATCTGAGCGCTGTTACCCGCACCAACCAGAGTGGTTGACAGCGTGCATTGCGACAGACCCGTAGTCGTAGAACCCGCGGTCGTGTTGCTCAGGTCGGCCATATCGCCAACCGAGGTTTGCGCCAGCGAGCCGTCAGCTTGGATTTCATAAACGATGTTGGGATCGTTGTAGAAATAAGCCACGCACGAACCGGTCTGGTAGGCAGTAGATGCCGGCCAGTAGTTCGAGACACGACGACGACCAGTGGTATCAGTCCACTCCACACCAGCAAAAGCGCCTTGGAAGGCGTCGCCAGCAGCAGCAACAACAATATTCCCACTGGAATTGAGTTTGACGGGTTGCCCTTTCAGGATATCCGTCGCATAACCACTTGCGATTCCGTTAGCCAGCGCCTGAGCGCGATCCAATCCGGACGGGTGGAACGCAGGACGCAGACCGAACGGAGCATTAGTCGAAGACATAATAAACTCCTTAAATTTGCCTACCCTTGGAAAATGGGAGCAGGCTTCGGTTTGTCAATTTCGCCCAAACCCTCGCCTTCAACCTGACCCAGACGTTTGCCTGAGCTATCACGGCCGTGAATCGACTCCGCTTGAACTCGTATTTTGTTTGCCTCTTCAAGCGGGGCATCATGGTGCATTTGCGCCATGACCTCTTGATAAATATCCATAGGAAGTTTATACAAGAGCATTTCATTACACGCGATAAAACCAACATGCTCGCCAGCTTTTACACGGTAATTTTCAAACCCTTTCAACTCATCCGCTTTCACGGGAACGTATCCAAGGCGAATCCGTTTATCAATACTGTCGTAACTGTTAGTGGTTGATAACCAGCAAAGGTGCCAGCCCGGAATCTCCGGAACTTTGGGCAACGCTTCTTGTGTCCACTCGTCCTTCCACATCCTGCGACGTTCTTCAGACGAAACAAACATATTTTCAGGGGCGTCTCGACTCTCATCAAGAACTGCGCGGTTTTCGCGGCCACCTGCACTCAAAGATTTTTTAAGACGGGTATCCATTGTTAGCTCCTAGTTTTACGTTGTTCGTTGGCATAGCGGCGAATCATCTTTTCCCTCATTAAAGGGTCTTCCCAGAATCCCGCATCTTTCATGGCTTGAACCTGCTCACGACTAAGCACGACGGAATTCTTGCCGCCCTTATTCGAAACACTTTCTCGCCCAGATCCAGTCACAACGCTCCTTGGTTTTCTAACAGGCTTATCGTCTGCGTCCCCAGTATAGCGGTGCGGCAATCTTTTTTGCAAGCGATTGTCAAGCTCCTCCCAATACTCACGGGTACGTGGATCCCAGCCCTCTTTGGCCAAACGCTCATCCACAGCAAAAGCTATGGCTGAATCCTCGTCATTTTTGCCGGGGTCATACCAAGGATTTCGATCCATCCAGTCCGCGGCATAACGCTGCATAACTGGATCTGGCCCCTGCATAGGCCTCTGCTTCGGCTGACTTGCCTGATTTTTCAGGTTAGTCAGCGCCTCTACCGCCCTTCTGGACTCATACAGCAAATCCTGAGCCTCAGCCATCGCATTGCCATCCTGACTCTGCGTAGCCTCAGCAATCTTCATCTTGGCGTAATTGATACGGACCTCCTGATCCTCGATAGCCTTGTCAATTCGAGCCATCTCAGAACCATGAGTCTTCGTTTCAACCGCTTTCAGCCGCTCCATCAATTCCTGATTCTGACGGAGTATCTGATTGAATCTTAAGTCTTTTTCCTTCTGCTGCTCACGCTGGAACTGCTTTTTCGCCCTGCGACGCGCACGCTTGGCCTCACGGATCGCCTCTGTGTCGTCTTCGTGGTCTTCGTCCTGCTGGGCAGCATCCTGTTCATCAGGCTCTTGCTCAGGCTCTTCAGCGTCAGCTTTAACTTCTGCAGCCGGCTCTTTAGGCTCATCTTGAACCTCCTCTTCTGCAATACCTTCTACAGTCAAACTACCGTCCTGAGCCTCTTCATACTTCAAAGGCTCCTCTTTTTGCTGCATTTCCGCTTTGTCAGTTGCGCTCATACGAATGCCCTCATAGCCAAGGGATCACCTGTTACCTTAGCGATAACTTCGTGATCGTTAAGAATCATGAAAAGAGCAGGATCTTCATCTTTCTCGTTGGTGACTTCTACTTCCCAACGATCACCGCCCCATTTAGGAACTCGGAGATAGTCTCCAACATCACACCATGAGCCTTCCGGCCACGGCTCCATCGTGTCACGCTTCTTGAAAGCAAGCGGACCGATAGAGATGACTTTCGCCACCATGTTGTTCCACTTCTCTGTTTCCTTCGTTTCATGAACAAGAACAATCCCAGCAGCAGACGTTCTTTTCTTGGTTCTACGCAACTGAACTAAGATTCTTGCACCTAATGGTTTTGCACCGGGGTCAACGCTCGGAAATGCCCAAGCCAAATCAGCTTCGCTAGAAGCTACCGGAATGTCACTCATCGTCATCCTTTAACAGGTTGTTTAAAATTTCCAAGGCTTCTTGCAGCCCTGCGTATTGCCCCACCAGACGCTGGTAAGTCTCAAAATTGACCACGTTACCCGCAGTCATAGAGGAGGCTATTTCAGCCTGCCTTACCTTTATTGCGCCGATGAAGTCTTCAACATACCTCATAAATTATGCGTTCTTCTTGTCAACTCCTTTCCCCGCGGGAATTTCAGGCTGCGGAATGGACTTGCCATCAGTTGCACCTTGCGCCAGCCGCTTGTGTTGCGGAACTGCCGCGCTCTTTTGAGATTCGTCTGACATATTTGCTCCTTATTGAACTAAACCACGTTGTACTGCTTCCTGCAGAGCCGTTACCGACTCACTCTGCTCCTTCTTCAGTTTTGCCGCTTCAAGCGTCAAATCCAAAGTATCCATGCGCTCTCTCGTAAGGTTGTTCTCGGTATTCATAGCCACCTTCACCTCACGATCATCAGCGCTATCCTTGGCATCCTGCATTTGTTTCTGAGCCTTCAGTTGAATTTCAGCCTGATCGCGCTGCGCACGACGCTGAGTCTCTGCCATAGAAGCCTGCAGAACGGCCTGAGCATCAGGCGTAAGCGGAGCATTGCCCTGAGTTTTCTGAATTTGCTGCATGACTTGCAGTAGCTTCTGAATGACCGGCATGAACTGAGCAAACTTCTCTTGAATATCAATGGCAACATGGCCGGAAGCGGCAGCCATAGATCGATCTATTTCAGGAGCAAGCTTGCTATCCTCATACTTCTCTTTCATGAGCCTTGTTCCCTTCAGAGCATAATTCTTCATGCTCTGGGTGTACCAAATCATCATGTGCTGCTTCACATGCTCAAGCACTCGCGGTATAAATTGCGGCGCGATGATCGGATTCATGCCCATTACAGGATCTTGCGCAAAAGAAAGATGCGAAATAATGTGCGACAAATGATCTTGCCGTGGATATGCAACAGCAACGCGGCCCATAGTCATGGCAGCATTCTCGTCGGCAGCACTCATTTCAATCGGTTTTGAGTATTCAGGCATCAATTCTTGAATATTCGGCACTTTCATTTGCTTCAATGCACGCGCAAGCACTGCCCTCTTGTTGAAAAACTGCGGATTCTTTTCAGAAAGAGCCAAAACAGCCTGAATCTGCGCCATTCTCTGCGTTTCGCTGAAAATATGCGGATCAGATACAGGAATAACGTCGCCATTGCGCTTGAAATCTTCCTTTTTGATCGGCAATTCAGCAATTACATCGCCTCTCTTCTGCTCATCCAAATACCAGCGATTCAAACGCTGCAAAATCATCAGAACGCGACGCTGAGAATTGTGCAAACGAGCATGAATCGATGAAAATACCGCAGCACCCTGCTCAATAAGCGCCTGAGTAGTTCCAACAGGCGTATTGCTCGTCACATCAGCAATCTTTTCCTCTGAAGTAGTAACAACACCCTTTGCGGCGCTGCTCAACCAACCCAAAAGCTGGAACAAAACAGCGCTAGGCGGATTGAATGGGAATGGCATGGCAATTTTTCGCACATCATCCACACCCGGAGCGCCCTCAACCTCCGCTACTTGCGTAACTTCGACCTGCTGCGACTGTCCAGATATCTTGGCACCCTTAAGCTTGAGCATAGTCGCTGCGTTATTGATATGAGCGCTATCCATAAGAGCGCGAAGAGCGCCAGTAAGGGCAGCAGACAAGCCGCCAATAAGGTGCGGTAGCCCAATGGCATACGCTCCTCGCCAAGGAATGAACTTGAATTCCACAATCCAGTCAAGTTTCTGCCTAGTATCATCGCCCTCCTCCCAGTTTCGATACAGACCAAGAACCTCTCGATCCTGCTCGTCAACCATAAGGATGTAAGGAGCAGACTCACCATTAGTTTCTGGATCATCTTCAATCTCAAGCCACGTATACACATGGAATACACGGCGGATACCATCATCGCTAGACTCGTTTTTCTTGCCCTCAATCTTCTCGTTTGCCTTTTCCGCAGCAGTAGGGTCAGGATTCAACGATGCCTTGATGAAACTTATGTCACGATACAGCCCGCGATCAATGCGATTCTGGAATTCCCACTGAGAAATGTCCTGCTGCTCAGTAACCCGCGGCGACGTATAAAAGCTAACGGCCGAAAAAGGCAGCAAAATGTTGTCAATAGGAACGAATTCAGCGCAAGGGCGCTTCTTTTTGTCGTCCCAGTATATTTTCATGAACTGAGAACCACCCAGAGGAAGCTGGGTCAGCATCTGCTCCTGCTCATCGCGGAACTCCTCAATCTGTTCCGTCAACTGCCAGTTCATGTAGTCGCGCTTACGCTCTGCAACTTCCTCTTTCTCATCAGTAACTTCGCCCAGAATGTTCGTTCTGGTAGGACCATCAGGCGGAAACATCTCCTTGCAGGCGCGTGAGGCGAAATCTACGCACGCCTCAGCCATTACAGGATGAACAACCTTGGACGCACCGGCAAAGGTAGCCCCGCCGGGAGCATCATTCCCTAAGCCGGTGCGCCGCAAACCCTCTTCATACTGCTTATCCCGCTCACTGCGAGCCTCTTTATCAGTCTCAATCAGGTCAAGATATCTAATAGCAATCGAATCAAGGTCAGCAATATCAACAGACTCAGCGAGATTCGAGTAAAAATCCTCGTTTTCCTCCGGCCCCTTGAATTTATCTTCGAGTGTAACGACCGCAGATCCATCAGGCATCTCCTCGATGGACGTTTCATCTTCCGGCAGCTCGAACTCTACAGCACCTTCAATAGGCTCTTCGTCTTGAATGCCTTCGATAAAGCGACCAAATTCAGGATCAATAGGCATCTCAGCCATAGTTATTTCCTTTTAATAACAGCAAGACGCATTGCGTCCAGCGATGGGGCGGATTCTACACTACCGCCTTTTTTAAATGATTTACGAAATTGAATGCCAGCCCCAGTTAATTTTCCAGACAATCCGGCTCCAGATGGCTTAACAACGTAACCTTGAACATATGGAGATATAACAGAATTTTTTCCCACAGGAATATCATACAAAAGTCTTCCGCCGGCATCAAAGGCGTATTGGTCTTTTCCGCCACCACCATAAAATCTAAAACGACTTAATTCAGAATCTTCTTTAACTTCCTTATTGTTATTTTTTACGTCTCCACCTTCCTTGTAAGTTTCTGGTTCCTCATCTGAGATGCTTGCAGCACCAACACCAACAGGAGCCATCTGATACAAAGGCTGGCCTTTATTGATGATGCTCTCTCGCATCTCCGGCGTAATGTCGAACGAGTGATACGGGACATTGCCCATCTCTTCCGCGGCGGCCCGGGCCTCTTCAGGCGTAGCAAAGCCCTTCTTTACGGTCGACATACCGCCCTGAGGGACGATTGCCCAATCCCCTTGATTGCTTCTCACAACATCATATTCCTGCGTCCTGACAGGAAACTGGCCTAGTTCAACGCCATACTGCTTCTTGATGTAACTCGGCAGGATCTGATCGTAGAAACCCTTCATGCCTTGACCGCCGATGTCCATATCAAGTCCAGATAGAACGCTTTCTCCATTCACAGGAGTTTGCGACAAAAGCTTTTCTGCAACCTCTTTGCCAACATAATCCTGAAGCTCACTTTTCGGAACTCGATCCATAAAAGGAACCTCAACACCTTTTATCGCTGAAAGGTATTCCGTCTCAGGATTGTAAATGAGCTTATCAACGTGCTGAGACAGGTCGTATCGTCTTGCCTGCACCGCGCCCGGAGTGATGATTACCCTGTCATACCCATTCTTGACAGCATCATCCATCAGCCGCTTCATCACAAGCTCATGCCAGTTCTTTTTAAATGGCGCGTCAGCCGGAAACCTCTCCGGATTCATTTTAAATAGCTTGTTCTGAAATTCAGAAAACTTATCGGCTTCACCGAGAAGAGCCAAGTTATATTCATCAATCTTCAGAAAACTTCCAATACTCTCCTCAGGGATATTTTTAGACTCCAACAAAGCGCGAATCCTTGGCTTCAGTCCATTTATGTATTCCTGATATTCCTGATCAAGCCTGCGATACGCCTCATCAACCTCTGGCGTGCGATAGCCTTTGCTCCTTCCGGCTTGATGCCAGTCAGATTGAATCTCATCAATCAGCATGATTTTCTCGCCGTTCGGGCCAATCATATCCTGCACCCTTGCATGAGCTAGAAGATTTTTGCCCTCGTCGCCAAAATGCGGCGCACGAAATTTTGGTTTATTCGCCTCTTCTGCCTCTCGTTTCGAAAGATTTTGCGCGTAGTCAATCAATGCCTGACCGGGATGAGATATGCCATAAGCGCCAGATCTTTGCGATACCCAATTACCATCAGGGCCGACGATCCTGTATGAGGATTGAAACGTCACAGGATTGAATGACAGATCCTCAACGCGATAACCCTGATCAATCAGATCCTGAACAGAGATTGGCTTTGCTTGCACCCTCTCTTGCGGCAGCTTGATCAGGATCTCTCGGTAGTTCTCTCCGCCCGGAGTTCGATACTGTCCGTAGTCTTCAACGCCGTAATGAACGTCGCCTTTAGGCTCGGCATAATCATCAAGATATTCTTCTAGCCTTGTCTCTCTGATTGCAACCGGCGGCCTTTTTTCAGCAACACTCAAAAGATCTTGACCGCTCATCTTGCCCTTACCCTGCAAAGCCTTGTCTATCCCCCTATCCTTCACCTCCGCAGGCTTCACGCCTTTCGTCTTCAGGATCATCGCCAGATACTGATCGCCAGTCCCTTTGGGCTGCTTGCCGACGATATCCTCGATAGCCTTGTCAACCGCGGAATAGAACGGGCGCTTCATGGCGCTTTCCGCTTTCGCACCTTTCAATTTTTTCAGAGCAGAAAGCCCGGGTCGAATGAGACTCACAGCGCACGCTCCTCAATGATCAGGTCGTCCGATGTGATCTGGCCACCATCAGCGAATCCTTCGGGCTTTTCAGGCATACCCGGCTTCAAAGCCTCCTGCATAATCCTCTTCGTCTCTTCGTCAGGAATATAGACTTCGCCTTTGGCGGCGGCCTCCTTGGATTTCTTTGCAATATCTGCTTCTTTAGATGCCTTAATGAATGCTCTCATGGCATTCAAAGATTTCAAAATGCCACCGGAAGACTTGTAGACGGGGCCGCCTTGCTTCTTGCCAGTCAATATTTTCATCGCCTCTTCATACATCTTGATCTCATCAACTAATTGAGAATCAATGATCTGGCGAGGACCGATCATCTTAAACATTCCAAACTCACCAACACCCGGCTTTAGATTCTCTCTGGCAAACTTTAACGTATCTGGAAATGACAACTCATAAGGCTGCGGATATCTTGTTTGTCCAATTAGCCTACCCGGTATATCAAACTCATATGTGGGATGAGCAGATTCAGTTAGATTTGATTTAGGATACAAACGGCCAACAGAAAATCCAGTCGATCCTGTCTCAAGATTACGTAACTCTGCCTCAGTTATGGCAGCATCAATATCAGGGCCAGACATTCTCAATCCATACTTTTCTGTCGTTGTTGGCTTAAGCAGTACGTTATTGATGTGCTTGCGAAGGTTTGGATTATCTTGCGCTTGCAACAAAACCAGATCGGGGTCTTCAAACCCTACAAACTCTGGAAACTTATTCTTCAAGTTACCCCTACGAATCTCAGCATTTAATTGCTTCAGCTTTTTATTTCCAAGCATATCTGGTCGCTGAAACTGAAGCAGTGCATCAGTAGTATGTAGTGCGTATGGAGTGCCTTCAGGCATCCTGATGTATTTACCAAGCACAGGAACACCACCATAAGCCTCAGAACCCCTCTGAGCAGTTGCCTGCAGCCCTGTGGCTGGGCCTTTACCGGAAGCCCAAAATTCACCCTCAAGACCGTAGAGCGGGCCACCATGAAGCTTTACGGGAGTTTCCGGCCTTATATCCCCTATCTGCTCAAGAGTTCTATGAGCGATTGTGGGATCGCCCGGAACGCCAACCATCACCGAACCTTCATGCTTCGATATATCAAATACATCAGGAGTAGGTCTATCCCCGCTATAAATAATCGGAAGATCCTTCTCGCGCTTGTATTGCTTCATACTCTTACCAGCAACACTGAACGTCGATTCAGGCTTTCTTACGAACTCACCAAGGTATTGTGGTGCCATGCGTCGCGCCAATTCCTCAATTTCTTCCTTAGTCTTGGCTGGCACACGCTCAAATTTGGCAGGAGTTCTATATTCTTTAACTTCTTTCTTTGCTTTAGAAGCGCTTTTTGCAACCTTGCTTAATCCTTCAATGCCTTCAGTAATGATTCTACGAATACCACCACCCGCCATGCCACCTACAGCCAGCCGCATCGAATCCAGCGATACAGGGCCGCCCTTCTTCTTTTCAAACTTGGTAATGACGTCTTCCGGCAGAACGTCATACGAAGACAGCGGGAAAGTTTCCTTGCGCTGCGATGGCGTCATCAGCATCCGCTCTTGCACGGCCCTAGATTCAGCCTCGCCAGCCAGTCTCTGATAAAACAGCATCGCCGCTTCATTCTGAAACTCACGATCCATCTTTTGAGCAACATCCGGAACCGCTTTTTTGTATTTCTCATATTCCTTCATTGCGTCACCGAGAGGCATACTATCAAGTCCAGCCTTTTTAGCGTATTCCTCGTAGCTCATCGGCTCACGCGCCTGCTTGCGCATCAGGTTTAGAATCTCATGCGCTTCCGGATGCATGTAAGCCATCGCCGGATTGCCGCCTGCACCAAAGCCTTCCAATCCCTGAACTGCGTGTTGCATCTCATGCAGAGCAGTGGATCGAGGATCATTTTGCAGACCCTGATCATAAATGTTCATCAGGCCGGGATCGTTTTCGTTAATGCCGGCGATGTAAGACCCTCTGGCAGAGCCAGATCTGCCGCCCTGCTGAACATCCATATCCAGTAGCTTTGGATATGCCTCATAAAGCTCAGGGTGTTCAAATGCAAATCCAGCCTTGTTTCCTAAACCAACACGATACTCAGGGCCGCCCTCCATCGTCCTGATCTGTTTTATTTCCTTCGCGGCCTGACGTAACGCCCCTTGAGCCGCCTTCAACTGCTTCGGGAACAGATCGGGATGCTCCTTGCTCTCCTTGATCTTTTGCTTGATATCAGCCTCTTGCTGCTTCATCGTAGCAACAAGTTCTTTCATTTCCTTCTCGCCGCGGAACTTCGAGCCTACGTCAGATATCTCCTGACGCAGTTTTCCATCAGGCGAGCGGAAGGTTCCGGTCTGCTTCCAGATTTCTACAGGATCGACGCCAGCCTTCTCAAGCTTAACAGCCTTTGCCGCGGCGGGCGCATCCCATATCTCTGACTTCTCACCAATGAAGATTTCGGTCTTCTTGCTTGGCTCGAAACTCTTTGCATATTTTGCCAAACGACGAGCAATTCCGCCGCCAGCCTTTTCTACAGGCCCACCCTTCTTCATCCGCTCCTTGATGGTCAGGATGTCTTCCATGCCGGGGAATACTACGAAGTTGCTCGTACCTTGACCTGCGCCGCGTGAGCCTTGATCAAGGTAGCGGATGCCGGGTATGCCTGCTTCACGCAAAGCATCTGATGCAAATGCTTGGTTCTTTAACAAGTCACCAGTTTTTGCATAGTCGTTCAGCAGAGAGTAATAATGATACCCCGGCCTGCCTTCTTTGAACGCTTGAAAGAACTTGTCTTTCAATTCAGGGTATTTTTGAATTATACGGTTAAAGGCATCCTTCACTTCTTGCGGGGCGTCTTTTGTCAGCGGCTTGTCCCAATCAAGCATCTTCGCAATCTGCTCGTCGGGAAGGTCTACTTTGTAGAGTGCGCCAGCGTTGTATGGAATATTTTTTATCTTGCCGACTAAACCGGCCTGATTAGGATATTGCTCCATTAGTTCTTTTGGAGTCTTGTGCATCATTGCGGACTCAAGAACCTCCATCGCATCGTAATTTCTCGACCTTTCCGCTTGCTGATACATTTTCAGCAATTTTTCCTCATACTTCATATCTCGCGGAACGTATGATTTAGCAACGTCAGGAGCTTCAGCCAAATAAAATCCATGCCCATAAGCCTGCGCCCCCTCACCCGTTCCGATCTTGGTCGGATTGAACTCACCCAGCGGATTCTTGGCGGTAGGCTGGAATCGATACGGGCTTCCATGCCATACGTCCATCGGAAGAACCATGCCGGTTCTGATGGCATATTGCTCGGCAAGCTCTCCAGCCTTCGGGGCGAGAGCCTTGCCAATAGCCTTGGCTCCCTTCACGGTGCTGGGAATTCCGGGTACAGCAGCAGCAATACCAAGGCCGCCATACAGAGCAGCCTCACCATAATTTCCTTGAGACAGCGCCTCCTTCACATGCGGGGCAATCTCTTCTACCGCCATACCAGTGCCAAGAAATGGAACGAAGTCCGCCGCGCTGAGCATTGCACCTTCTCTACCGCCCGTCATGACGTCTGCAAGCGCTCTGGCTCTGGGCGCCGGCGATACTTTCCTTAGCGCCCTCTCAGCCATCTCACCAAGACGCTGGCGAGTGGTCGGCTCGTATGCCTTCATCTCTGCAGGCGGCATCTCCTCTATCCTTTGCCGCTCCATGCCTTCCTTCAATGCAGCAACGCGCCTTGCATTATCGGCAATCTCGGCACGCATCCTGTCTATGTCCTGCTGGGTAGGCGCAGTCAAGGCAATCGGCCTCCGAGGCTTACCAGAACTCACCGCCTGCTCGATAGCAGCACGGACAGGATCGCCACCGTCCCGCATCTTCACTGCACCGCCTTTGGCTTTGGTGATGTCTTTCTCACCGATATCGTACGTCCCGCGATTACCGATGGCGGATTTAACCTGATTAGGATTCAACAGCAAGTAACTATCACCGCCACCTTCTATTTCATTTTTGTAGACAATTCCATCAAATCCAATGTCATTCAAAAAGTTAGAAAGCAGTTCGGACTTCTCTCCGGGTTCATCAGCGTAGCTCCACTTCTTGCCTCTTATTTCCAACTGATCGTCAAAGTAATCATCCAATAATTTTTGGTCAACATTGGGTAACTCGCCGCGGTCAGCCTTCTGCATAACTTCATGCATGATGTCATCAACACCCCACCGCCCCATACGGTTCTCATTCAATCGTAATGGGTTACGAAGCTGAATGTGAACCGGCATGATATTGGCACCAGCATTCCCGCTTTTTCTTTTATCAATCAAATCTTCTTTGGCTTTTATGGGAATACGGCTCTCAGCGGCTTCCAGAGGCCCAACGTGTATCCCAAACTTGAAATACTCATCAGATCCATGCTTGGTTTTGGGAACCGAGAAATCAGAGAAGGTGCTATGAAATAAACGCTGCTGCACTTTGCTCGGCTCAAGAAACTTCTTTAGATTGGCCTCAGCCTCTTCCTTAGGCAGAACAGAGGCTTTCTTCTGCATCATCTCTTTTGCCATCTCAACTACAGACTTGGCAATGCCGATCTTCCCCTTCGGGATCTTCATGTCACTCATTGGATGCTCCGATCAGGCCGCATATGGATTGACTTTAGTCTGATGACCAATCTCCTGCAGATAGTCATCATAGTCGTCGTCTTCCCGCGGCGCGGGATCAATGTCAAGCCATCCAGTGTCTTTGAGAAACCGCATAGCCTGTGTTGCCGAGTCAACATAGTCATCATGTGTCGCGTCGGGAAATGAACAAATCTGGCTCAGAAAGCCTTCCGCCCAGTCTCGCACAAATCCTTTTCGATTGCTACTTTCCGGCAGCCATACGCGGCCAGACGTAAATATCGATGCAGTAATCTGTAAACGCTGCATCTTGTCGGCCCTGCCGGGGTTCCATCCACGGACAGGCAGGTGCGCAGCCCTCAACTCCTGAATCAGTGAGATGCCGGCCGCCTTATCCTCCACCAGAATCAGATCAGGCCGCTTGCCGCGCTTCTCGTCACCGTAGCTGACCCTATACTCATCAAGCACTTTAGCCTTCAGATCAGGGAACGTCAGATGATCGTCCCAGCAATCAATCAGCAGCACCGACATCGGTCCGTCAATGTGCTTGAACACGCCCCAGACAGTACAGGCGGTCGGATCGTTGTGTTCCTTCTCGCTGAATGCGCAGTCATACGATTGCAGGATGTATTCGAACTTTGGGAAGGGCTTGCCTGCAGGCCAGAGCTTGAACATATCGCGGCTGACGACCTTTCCCTCCTCAAGATCTACAAGCTCGCCCATGACCTCCTGCTGGAAGAGCTTCGTGCCGCGGTATTGCTCTAGCTGCTTCTGGAAGGTAGGGGCTAGGTTGGCAGCATTCTCATAGGTCGATGCCCTGTCAATTATGACGTCATCACCTTCCCTTCCCACCAGATCAAGGATCAGATCCTTCGGCCGCGGCGTAGTCGTCACTATGACCTTCGGGCTATCACCCAGACGCAGGCCGAACTGCATCATGTCCCACGCCTCTTGAATGTAGGCGAAGGCCGCAAGCTCATCGCAGTTATGGACGATTACCCCGTTAGCGATGAACTCATGCTCACCCTCAACTGTCAGGTTGTAGGTCTTTTGATTCGGACACCTTTCTACGGCGGTGACTTCCGCCATCTGGAACTCTTGGCGGGATTTTGCCGAACGCCTTACACCGGCAAGACTTGCTGCAATACCGCTGAACATTCTTGACCGCCATGTATTCGGACTGGCACCACTCGCACTTTCTGGCTTCAGGAATGAAGGCATTTGACCGCCACTTCTCAAGGCATACATCCGAGCAAAACGGTCGAGGCTTTGGTGATCGAGACTGAAATGGATTGCCGCAGAGCTTGCACTCAATGAGCTTGTAGCTCTGAGAATTCCAATAGAGTCGCAGACTATGCGATGCCGCAGCCTTTTGCCCATCAGATGTAGGCCGTCCAGAACCGTGGTGAACCATATGCTCAGAAGCAGACATGATCTCCAAATTCTGGAGGTCGTTGTTCTCAACATTGTGATCCCGGTGATGGATGACAAAGCCTTTCGGAATCGGGCCGTTAGCCTTCTCCCAAATGAATCTGTGCAGATACCCGCGGCGTTTATTGTGGTAGTGGCCGCTTGGCCGTTTATGCCAAGTGACGCCATCATATTTGATTCGATCCATACCCTATCTCCAATCTTGACATCGCCAGCAGGAGTCCAGCGATCTTCAATGAGTATAGGGTGATCAATAGTTATGGTCAATCGCGTTGATCCAACAGTAATAGATACCAAATCACTTGGATTGTTGGAGGGGCCGGCCGCAATTACTTTGCGGGAGCCGTGCCTTGTCAGAACAACCTCACCTGCGCGAACGTTTTCAATTGGCTTTTGCATTCCGTCAGCCATCGCAATCATGGTTCCGCCGATGCAGCACCAAGCCACATGGAACTGCGGCCCCCGCAGCCGCTCATAAGAATCCGCTGATATTCCCCGAATGCTCGATCCGTTCACCAGCTTGATGTGGTGGTCCTGCTTGTTGTAATCGACGATCAGAGGCTCAGGAATGCAGGACAGCAGCCCTGAATGCCCTTCAAAGCAGGTGAACTTCAAGTCATTACTGGTAGGCGCTAGGACGAGCGCCCTGCAGTCTTTGATCAGCCATGCCCACCACCATAATGCCTCAGCCGCCGATCTCGTCTTGCCCGCTCCCCGGCCAGCGATCAGCAACCAACAAAGGTAATCCATCTCCAGAGGCGGAGGGATCTGATACCGGTGAGCTTCTTGCACCCATTCTGCATGGGCTTGATAGGCGACCTTATCGAAGTCGCTGAGATCCGCCCAATCGCGGGCGGTTACGATTTCAGTCGTCACCGGCTCGCTTGCGCAGCTCGGCGTTCTTCATGACCTCCAGAAACTTCTGGAAGCTGTGATCCTCAGTCTTGATCGGCGCGCCTCCCGGCGTTCCCGATACTTCCATCCTCGCCAGCTTCGGAACGTGATACTCGACTACGCTCTGGAACATATCGAACGCCTTGGCAGGGTTTGGCGCTACTACGAAGAACTCTTCACCAGTCTCAGGATCCACTCCCCTCACGCCATCTGCTACTCGATCAAGCCATTCTGTCAATCGATGCGCGTTCCCATCTACGAATTCGGATATCGCCTGCCGCGCTTCTTGCGTCGCCTTGTTCGGCGTTCCTGCCTTACGCCCGCCTGTCTTCGGAGTTCCTTTTGTCCTCATATCCAGTTCCCTCTACTACAGATACGATGAGTTAGCGGGCGCTAACATAGGATCACGACAATCCATTAGAATTCTTTGTGCTGCATCGAAAATGCCTTTCAAGGCCATCAATGTCAACTCATCATCCGTCACTTTGCTTCTCGCGCCGGTGATCAGGCTAATCAAGTGAAGCTCTGTGAACCATTCTCTGCTGTCTATCTCGAAAGCGAATTGGCAGATAGTATTCATCTTTTTCTTCGATACGCGGGAGCTTCCCTCTACCTCCAGCAATCGAACGATTTTATTCTCGGCGTCGATTTCAAAGGCATCTGGAATGAATCCTAGATACAAATCGAACTCACAACCTTTACCGAGGGCTTTATTAAGAGATTTCCGCAGGCCGAATCTTTCCCACTTGGGGTTATCGGCCAGAAACTGCTGAATTGCTTCTTCGTGCTTTGTCATATCGGCTCCTGCTCCCGCTTGTAAGCGTCTCGCATATCACCATATCTTCTTCTTGATCGACTCTGGCTGAGGAACAAACTGCTTTCCGGCGCGGGTTCCTTCCCGCTTTGCCCTAGTAGTCGCAGCGTATTCTGCCGCGGTCAGTTTGCTCCTTGCCGCCTTTGGGAGATACCGCTCTCCCGTAGCCTTCGGACCTTGGGTCGAGGGTTTGCCGGATCTGGTTCCCCACTCTTCCTTCGTCCACTTGGCCAGTGAGTTGCTCGATGACTTCGGCCCCTTGTATCCGCCGCCGGCTGACTTGTACTTTTGAGTAGCAAGCTGCGCCTTTCGGGCGCTCCACTGCCCCGGCTTGCCGCCCTTGTCGGACGCCTTCACCGAAGCAACGATGCGCTTCCACTTCTCCGGATCGGACTTCTTGGCAACGCTCATCAATCACCTCACGGAGTTGATTATACCAAAAAAAATAGCCCCGAAGGGCTATGATTTAGAAGCTGTAATCATAATATTTTTCTCTCTCACCAATCGACAGATATCCGCCGGCCTTCACCAGTCTCTTTGTCTCGGGATTGATGTAATGCTCTTGCCACCGGCCATTCTTCATCTTGCGGTAGATCCGCTTCGCGCCTTCCGGATCGGGCGAGTATTC
>Ga0208161_1000911_pt1 | contig 16352 bp, 15 predicted proteins | sample CB_VirMetaG_3_FD_184538 | JGI IMG/M metagenome (GOLD analysis project Ga0208161, IMG submission 184538) | Freshwater to marine saline gradient viral communities from Chesapeake Bay - CB_1508_1S Viral MetaG (SPAdes) (version 4) | ecosystem: Environmental > Aquatic > Marine > Coastal | place: USA...
CTTCGCTAAGTTCAATCTACGATTGAAAAAAAAATGAAATTAAGCAAGAACCTAACACTGAGCGAAGCGGTGAAGAGCATCACCGCCGAAAGACTGGGGATAGATAACACCCCCAACGATCAAGAAATAAATAACCTGAAAAGCATAGCTGAAAATATATTTCAGCCAATGAGAGATCACTTTGGTGTTCCCATCGGGATATCATCTGGTTTCAGGTGTAAAAAGTTAAATACCGCTATTGGTGGGTCCAAAACATCTCAGCATATGAGCGGGAATGCTCTCGACATAGACGCTGACATGTACGGGAAAATAACCAATAAGCAGATATTTGATTACATAAGAGATAATCTAGATTTTGATCAATTGATATGGGAGTTTGGTAACGATGAAAACCCTTCATGGGTACACGTTTCCTACAAGCATAACGACAAAAACAGAAAGCGCGTGCTAAAAGCGTACCGTTTGAATGGAGAAACTCGTTACAAAGTCATATAATGAAAAATAACGATTTCTCCCCCAGCAACGCGAATCCCAGCCGCCCTGGCGTTCACGCAAAGACGAAAACTTCAAAGAACAAGAATTCAAAAAAGTATAAGAAGGCTTACAGAGGTCAAGGCAGATGATCTATGTCTCTGTAAAACCTGTCGACTAGGTTTATCCCTTTCTGGGATATCGCATACCTAACGCGATAATTAAACTTGGTGTCTTCTCTAAAGAGCTGGTTTTCGTATTCTGGCTTTGTAAGCCGATCAAAATACTTAAACAGATACCCAGAGCTGGTCAACGGATATATGTATCTGTCCGCCAAGCCATTTCTAGTCATGTTGATTGATTTTGATGCGTGCGATATAGTAAAAAACTCATAGTTGTACGCCCAGAAAAGGAACTCTAAGTGTGCAAACGAGATGTTATTCTTTTTGCAAAATGAGTTTTTGAATGTTTTTATGTTGTGCAGCGTGTTCTTACTGGTCTTTTCCTTATTTTTAAGCAGGAAATCCCTGAACATAAACCTCTTATTATAATCCCTCTTTCTCATGGCTAACAACAAAGAAAAAGAAAAATTCATAAACGAAGCAAAGAAAAAAATTAGTGAAATACAAGATATGATCGAGGAGAATGAACTCGAACATGAGGTTATGTTCATTAACATGATAGCCGTGATAAACGATTTGGACGTTGAGTCTGAAGAGGCTATGGCTAACACCTTTTTTGCTTTCAACATATACGGAAAGGAAGAGCTTGAGGCGTTAATACCGCATTTGCTTTATGCATATGATCAAGCTCAAGAGGAGCATAAAGGATTGGATGATTTTTTAAATGAATTCGGAATATCTCTGAACTGATGAACGGAATAATTAGAAAGATAATAGTTGGGATCGACCCAAAGAACGCTATGGCGTATTACGTCGGTATGCCCGCTAGAAAAAACGATCCAAATTCTGGTAAAGTTTGCGCGATCGTATTTGATGAAAGATCTTATGAGGTAAACAAAAAAGAAAGGTACTTCATATATTTGCAAGAAGAGTCTGGTTCTCAGGTTTTATGGAAAGCCATAAATGAGATGCCTTCTATAATTGAATTCGATTTAAATTTTTGAGCAATGAAAATGTACAGCCGCTTTGTGGTTAAGTTAGAGAAGCGATTCAACGACACAATAGAGCTATCTAACGGCACAGAGCTTTACCTCGATACCAAATTCAATGAGTTTGCCCACAGAGTAAATGAGGGTGAGGTCACTCACACGCCAATCAAATACAAAACCGACATAGAGGTTGGTGACACGCTGTATTTTCATCATTTGGTTGTTCTTAATGAAGAGCAAAAGGTTTATGGTCTAGAAAACCATTACATGGTTAACTACGATCCAGATCTGACTATTAATAACCAGTGCATCGCCGTAAAAAAGAAAGACACAGGTGAAATAAAGCCAATAGGGGGGTGGGTTGTTTTGTCACCCATTGAAAAAAAGGAAGAAGAGTGTGACGCATGGTTGAATCATCTAGGCATAGAGCTTGTTAGCCTTGAAGATGACAATGATCACAGAAAGGGTACTGTAGCTTTTGAATGCGATAAATGCCGAGAGTTAGGCATTAAGGAAGGTGATGTGGTAGGGTTTAAGAAAAACGGTGATTACCGATTTAAAATTGACGGTATAGAGTATTTCAGGTTACACCCAGATTTCTTGTTGTATGTCGAAGAAAACTGAATTTACTACACTATCCGCTATTGAGAGGCTGATGAGCAGTATGGAGGAGGCTATAAACAACATGATAGACGAGGTTAAAAGACCAGTAGATCAAGAAGTTGTGGGTAGCGCTAGAAAAGCCGAACTCCAGTCTGTAAAGCAAACAGCGGTTGACTGTCAAGAGCTCATAAAGAAATACCAAGAGCTTAGTCAAATGCACAAAGAATTAAATGAAACAGGTGGGGTTAGCGATAAAAGAGATTTTGGCGCTGGCTTCGCAGAAAAAAACGCAAAATGAAAGACAACAAGCTTTGCTTGGTCATGATTGTTCGTGACGAAGAAGACAACATCGAAAGATGCTTGACACCTTTAGCCCCTTATATATCTTACTGGGTGATAGTAGATACAGGCTCAGTAGATAATACGGTCGAAAAAGTACAAGCCTTAATGGATGGCTTTGGCATCCCAGGAGAACTGCACGAATCTGAATGGGTTGGGTTCGATCACAATAGGACGGAAAGCATGAAGCTTTCAGAAGGTAAATGTGAGTATCGCCTAGTTATGGACGCTGATGATTTGTTCGTTGTAGAAAACGAATCGTGGCTAGACCAGCTAAAAGACTATGATTCCTTTCATGTCAAACTCCAAATGGGCGCGATAGACTATTTCCGCCAACTGATTTTTAAGTCAGACAGGGAATATAAATACGAAGGCAAAATTCATGAGGTCGCAGTTCCTGTAGGTTTTGAGCAAAAAATAGGTACGCTCAGTGGTGTTTTTGTGAAAGCATCTACGTCTGGGGCTAAAAGAGCGGGTAGCGACCAAAAAAGATACGAGAATGACGCAAAAAGATTGCTAAAGGAGTATAGAAAAGACAAGACAAACCCAAGAACTGTATTTTACTTAGCTCAAAGCTGTAGGGACGCTGGAAAAACTCAAGAGGCCATTAAGTATTACAGAAAAAGATCTACGATGGGCGGATGGGACGAAGAGGTGTATTACTCTCTTTATGAGGTTGCAAGGCTTAGTCAAATACTTGGTTCTAATGGTTCGGACGTGATTGCATTATATTCAAAAGCATGGAACTACAGACCACACAGAATGGAAGCTTGTTTTTGTTTGATGCAGTCGTTTAGGCTTTGCGATCAACACACATCTTCGTTAGCTATAGGCTTGCTAGCTATTGAAATCCTAAAGATGAGAAAACATCATTCTGATGCTTTGTTTCTTAATAGGCATGCTCATGATTGGTTGATATACGATGAAACAGCGCTAGCCGCGATCAAGTCAGGTAATCATGCTTTAGCTGAGAACATATTGAAATCTCTAGTTGAATCTAAAACTTTTGAGTCAATACCAGAATATGACCAAAATAGAATTCAAAATAACTTAAAAATAGCTCAGCAATGTTTAGTGTAATAATGCCAACAATGTGGAGATCACATAGGACGGTTAGCTTGATTAACACATTATGCGCTAGCGATAACGTTAGCGAGCTTATCATAATAGATAACGAGCCTAATTCTAGACCAAATTTTGATATAGATAGCAAGGTACGTATCTATGAGCAAAAAGAAAACATATACGTAAACCCAGCTTGGAATCTTGGGGTTGAGAAAGCTGGAAATTTGTTTTTGTGCATAATAAACGACGACATAACCCTTGATTTTGATCATGGTATTTCTCTTGTTAAAGAGTTTTTAAATGATAAAGGGGCTGTAATAGGTATTCACCCTAATTCATACGAGATAAACGAAGATGATGTTACGATTGGGATAACTCCAGGCGATTACATAGGGCATGGCTGGGGTTGCTGTATTTTCATGAGGAAGGATGATTGGATTCCAGTGCCAGATAAATATAAAGTATGGTATGGCGACAACTGGATAGCAAGCAACTCTAAGAGTGTTTATAGTCTACTAAAAGCAGTCCAGACCGAGATGCAAACAACGTCGTCAGCGCCTGACATTATGCCCGTTATTTCCGAAGATATTAAAAACAACAATGATATATGAGTAAGTTTGACGTAAAAATAGGTATATCGTCTAATAGGAATTTTTACAAAAAGACTATTCCTGTTTGTGTTGGATCCATAATTAATTCTGGTTTTAATCCAGACGATGTGTATGTTTTTGTTGGTGGTTTTGATGGTGATTACGAACCAATGGATATTGGGTTTCCAGTAAAAGCGTACAAATGTCCTCACAATTCATTTGATTTCACATCTGTTGTGTCTATAGTTGAAATTGGTCTAGACGATCTAAATTGGTTCTTACTTCATGATACTATAGAGGTAGATAAGAATTTCTATGAGATATTGTCGCTAGAGCTGTTAAATTCTAAAAAGAAAATAAACGTATTTCCAAGTATGAGTATGGGCAGCTATGATTCATCTTCATTTGAGTTAGCTAAAAAAAACTTACATGTCATAAAAAATATATCTAAAAGCAAGTGTATACAGCTTGAGGATATGTTTATAAAAGATTTGCCTAGCATATGTAATGGTTTTGAGTTTTTGGGTCTTTACGATGTCTACAAAACAGGTACTGAAAGATATGTTGAGTACTATAAAGAAGCTGGCATAAAAAAAAATAAAGCAAATAATGGAACCAAACCGTACCTTATTCTCGATGTATGATATTTTAATAGTTGGATCTGGTTTATTTGGCTCTGTGTTTGCTAGATGTGCAGCAGAACATGGCAAAAAGTGCTTAGTCATTGAAAAGAGAGATAACATAGGCGGAAATTGTTACACAAAAAAATCAACCAGTGGCATTGATGTTCATATGTATGGACCTCACATCTTTCACACAAACGACAAGTTCATATGGGATTGGGTAAACAGATTTGCTGAGTTTGAGCATACTGCATTCTCTCCTGTTGCAAACAACAACGGGAAAATATACTCGCTTCCTTTTAATATGTGGACGTTCAATCAACTCTGGGGTGTTGAGACTGCTCATGAAGCAAAAGAAAAGATAAAGTCACAGTCGTACACACTTGCCCCCAAGAATAGCCTTGAGAATCATGCTATCTCGTCTGTTGGTAAAACGATATACAACAAGCTAATAAAAGGATACACTAAGAAGCAATGGGGTGTTGATCCGTCTGAGCTTCCAGCAAGCATAATTAAAAGACTTCCGTTGAGGTTTGAGTGGGATTCAAGATATTTTAACGATAAGTATGAGGGAATTCCAATTAACGGATACACGAGCATGATTGAAAATATACTTGACCATGAAAACATCGATATTCAGCTAAACACGTGCTATTTACAGAATAAACATTCCTTAAACAAATACGCTAATACTATAGTTTACACTGGGCCAATTGATGCTTATTTTAACTACTCAGAGGGAGATTTAAATTACAGATCACTTCGTTGGGAACACCGTCAGTATGATCAGGATGTGTTTCAAGGTTGTGCTGTAATGAACTACACAGATGAAGACACGCCGTACACAAGGGTTATAGAACACAAGCTTTTTCTAAAAGCCAATAGGCCAAAAGTAAAATCTACTGTTATTAGTGTGGAGTACCCAGATGAATACTCTAGAGGCAAGGAGGCTTACTATCCGTGTTATGATGAAGAAAGTAAGAGCAGGTATAGTAAGTACAAGGAGATGGCCTTAAAAGAGAAAAACGTAATATTCGGAGGTAGACTTGCTGAGTATAAGTATTACGATATGCATCAGGTAATAGCCTCCGCATTAAACAAGTCAAAAAAGTTTTTATCGGATGCTAATAAAATTAGATGATAGTAAAAACAACGCAATTGTTCTCGATAACAATAGCGAGCTGGGTGAATGCATTGAACTCCACGGGCTTCTCATTGTCCTACCGAAAAAACCGCCCAAAAAAGAGATTTTATTCCACGATAAGCCAAAATCTATGCAGTTGTGGGAAAGGACACCTATGCCAGAAGAGCTACGTAGGATTGGAAGCATGGACGAGTGGTATGAGAAACCAAAAGAGTTCCGTGATCGCTTCTCTCCATATATCGAACAGGAGTTTAACCGCCGTCGTAAGGGCGTTTGGTTTTACAACAACGGCGTGCCTACGTATATTACTGGCAGACACTACATGTTCTTACAGTGGAGCAAAATTGATATTGGTTACCCGTCCTACTTATCCTTTCAACGTGAAATATTTCTACACATGGCTGCGTGCGAGTCTGATCCTCGCTGTATCGGTCAGCTATACACTAAGTGTCGTCGCTCTGGCTATACTAATATCTGTGCTTCAGTTCTTGTGGATGAAGCTACTCAGGTTAAAGACAAGCTTCTTGGCATACAGTCAAAAACTGGTAAAGATGCTCAGGAAAACATCTTCATGAAGAAGGTGGTTCCTATATTTAAGTCTTACCCGTTCTTCTTTAAGCCAATTCAAGATGGTACTACTAACCCTAGAATGGAGTTGGCTTTTAGAGAGCCATCAAAAAGAATAACAAAGAACAACAAGACCTCTAGCGTAGGAGAAGCTTTAAACACGGTTGTAAACTGGAAAAGCACAACCAACAACGCATATGACGGTGAAAAGCTTCATATGCTCTATTTGGATGAGGCTGGCAAGTGGGAGGATCCATCAGACATAACCGAGGCTTGGAGAATTGAGCGAACTTGCTTGATTGTTGGTAGAAACATAGTCGGGAAAGCTCTTGTTGGAAGTACGGTAAACCCAATGAGCGACGGTGGGGAGGAATACAGGACTCTTTGGGAGGCAAGCAACCCTTATGAGCGAAATGCTAACGGGAGAACTCAAAGCGGGTTATACAGGATATTTATTCCAGCATACGATGCGCTTGAGGGTTTTTTTGATTCTTACGGAAACGCAATAGTAGAAGACCCAGATAAGGCTATACACGGTCTTGACGGGGTGGATGTGTCTATTGGGGCTAAAACCTACTTAAAGAACGAAAGAGAGTCTTATAAGCATAATGCGTCAGAACTCAACGAAATTATCAGGCAGTTTCCGTTTAACGAAGATGAAGCGTTTAGAGATAGCGTAGAGGGCAGTCTGTTTAATATAGGTAAGATATACGAGCAGATAGACTACAACAACGATCTTTATCCCAACCCAGTGGTCGTTGGAAATTTCTCTTGGGCTGAGAAGGACAAAGAGGTTGTTTTTAACCCGACCCCTCATGGTCGATTTAGAGTTTGTTGGATGCCGCCAGAAGAAGAAAGAAGCGTGATCTCAATAAGCAGAGGAAAGCCATCTCCACCATTTTCAAGTTATGGGGTTGGTGGCGTTGACTCGTATGACATTGATGCGACCGTAGACGGCAGGGGGTCTAAAGGTGCTTTGCACATGTACAATAAATTCTCGATGAACAGGCCGTCAAACATGTTCGTTGTTGAGTATGCGTCCAGACCAGACATAGCTAGGATTTTTTACGAAGATGTTCTCATGTGTGCTGTGTTTTATGGGTATCCGATATTGATAGAAAACAACAAGTACGGAATAGCAAGGTATTTTGAGCAAAGAGGATATGATGAATACCTTCTGGAAAGACCAGGTCACCTTTTGAGTAGTTCTTACTCAACAAACACCAAAACAAAAGGAATCCCATCTAACTCTCAAGACGTTATACATGCTCATGCTCAAGCAATTGAGGAGTACATAAACTATCATGTCGGAAATAATTATGAAACGGGTGAATCTGGAAAAATGTATTTCAATAAGACCCTAGAGGATTGGATAAAGTTTAAGATAGACAAAAGAACCAAATTTGACTTGACAATAAGTTCTGGCCTCGCACTTTTAGCCGCTCAAAAACCAAAAGAAAAGGAAGCCAAGAAGTTTGATGACAAGCAGTTTTTTAGGAGATATAAGCCCATCGGATGATTTACTATATTTGCAAAATATAGATATTGCCTCTACTCGACATGTACAATAATACAAAAAGATCAAACGGATTTCCAGACCCCTTATCTCCCCCTATAGAAAAGGAGAACAAAGAGTATGGAATCCAATACGCAAAAGCCATAGAGGCCCAATGGGGTAAGGTCAATGAGTCAAACTCACTTATTTCTAAAAGAAACGCAATATTTGAGAAGTGCAGGAAGTACGCAAAAGGAATTCAAGACACTTCAATATACAAGCAGCTTTTACACACGTTAAATCCTAACGATGGAGATGGCACTCTGCTTAACATAGACTACACGCCAGTGCCAATATTGCCCAAGTTTGTTCGTGTGGTGGTGAACAAGATACTTTCCAAAGACCCTTACCCAAACCTAGAGGCTAACGATCCTATTTCTTCGTCGAAAAAGAACGAACGTAAATCCAAGATTAAAGCTCAAATAGAAGCCAGACAAGAGCTTATTGACTTGAAGCAGTCAACTGGTGTTGTTATTGCTGACGACCCAGAAAAGCTTCCAGAAACGTTGGAGGAAGCAGAAATCTTCATTGGTTCAAATATAAAAACCGATGCTGAAATATCTGCTCAGATAGCCACTAGCACTACACTTACGTGGAACTCTTTTGTTGATGGAACGTATAGGAGATGCGTAAATGATATTGCTTCGATTGGATTAGCTGTTGTAAAAAGATCTAACGACCCTAATTACGGTATAAAGTTAGACTATGTTGACCCAGCTAAATTTGTTCACAGCAAGACTGAAGATCCTAATTTCGATGACTTGATTTATGCTGGTCACATTAAAAGAGTTTCTATACAGGAGCTTAGAAGATTGGCTGGGGATGATATTGATGAAGAAGGATTGAAGAAAATAGCTCATTCCGTAAAGAACAAGTATGGAAATGATCCTGACCTTGTTAATCGGTACAGCTACGAGTCTACAATGGGTCGCAATGCCTTTGGATACGATGAATACATGGTAGACGTACTTGACTTTGAATTCAAGTGTGTTGAGCAGATGTTCTTTGAGGAGCGGGTGAACAAGTATGGGAATGAAAACTTCTACTTTAAAGGGTTTTCTGGTCAAAAAGGGAACATTCACAAGCAGGGGTCTAAAACAATGGACATCGAGGTTGTATACGAGGGGTCTTATGTTCTGGACTGCGATGGATACATCTTTAATTACGGTAAGAAGAAGAATATTCCAAAAAATATTCACGACATATCCAGAGCGAGACTTTCTTACTCTGTCGTTGCTACCAACATAAACGAGATGATCCCAAAATCCATGGTTGACAGCTGTGTTGGTTTTGCGGATATGCTTCAGCTTACCCACCTTAAAATACAACAAGCAATTGCAAAAGCCAAGCCAGACGGTCTTATCATAGATATCGAGGGGCTTGAAAACGTTCAGCTTGGGAAAGGTGGAGACTTACAACCTCTCGAACTTCACGACATATATGAACAGACTGGTGTTTTCTACTACAGAAGCAAGAACCCAGAAGGTGGATTCCAAAACCCTCCAATACGAGAGATAGGAAACACGATAAGGAATATAAACGAGTTGATAGGGATATACAATCATTACTTGAGAATGATTCGAGATGTCACTGGAATCAACGAGGTTATGGATGCTTCTTCCCCTAAAGGTGACGCTTTGGTCGGTGTTAGAGAACAAGCTATAAACGCCTCCAACAACGCAACATACGACATCACAAACTCATCTCTGCTGCTGTTTAAAAAGGTGTGTGAAGATGTAGTAAAAAGCATACAGGTAATACATCCAAACTCTACCCTGTACTCTGTGTACGAAAACGCAATAGGGAAAGAAAACATGAAGGTTGTTAGTTCTTTTAGCGATCTCCCTATGTACAACTTTGGTGTCACGGTGGTAAAAGAGATGGAAGACACGGATAGAGCCTACCTAGAACAGAACATACAGATTTCACTCCAACAAAAAGAGTTGGATATAGAAGATGCCATAGCTATAAGATCACTGAAAGATATCAATCAGGCTGAGCGGCTTTTGATAGTAAGAAGAAAGAAGAGAATGAAAAAGCTTCAAGAGCAAGCTATGCAAAACTCACAGCAGCAAGCTCAAATACAACAGCAGTCAGCTCAAGCTGCTAGTCAAGCTAGAATGCAAGAGCTTCAGCTACAAGCCCAAATCAACGCTCAGGAGATACAGCTTAAAGCTCAGTTTGAAATGGAGTTAGAAAAAATAAGACACCAAAATCAAAAAGAGCTAGAGATAATAAAGGCACAAGTAGTAGCTGGGCTTAAGGGCGACGAGCAAAACTTCATGAAAAATCTAGAGTCTTTCAAAGAAGACAGAAAAGACTCTCGCGTTGTTAAACAGTCAATAGAGCAAGAGCGTTTAATCCAGGTAAGAAAGCAATAAGATGGCAAGAAAACTAAATCTAGACGTAGCTGAAAGGCTCGACATAATTTGCAAAAAGGGGGATTCTTTTAACATGTCAATAACTGTTACAGATGAATCTGGAGAAGGCTTGGATTTAAGTGGTTACAGTATATTCCTTCAAGTCAGAAGCAATGCTGGGTCTACTATAAATGGAGTTTACACTCCTGGCGCTTATATTTTAGGTGTAACTCAAGACAAAAACAACGACAGACCCATCGCTATCGCTGAGTCTTCTGCATCAGAAAATGGAGTAGTCATTATAACTTCATCTGCCACAGAGATGTCAAAAATAGATGCTGGAGTATACGTTTACGAAATACAGCAAGTAGCTAATGTGGGTGGTGACACCAAAACAATACTTAAAGGGTCGTTTACTGTTAACAATGATATAGCACTGTAATGTCTATTGTTGTAACTGAGTCTGGAAATATATCGGTAACAGTTGTTCAGAAAGGGCAACCCGCTATTAAGGTTTCTGCCCCTACAGAAAACCCTGTTACTGTTTCAATACCAGGTGTAAGGGGTGTTCAGGGTCCGAAAGGCGAACAAGGCCCTATTGGTCCTACAGGACCTGCTGGTGGTCCTGTCGGTCCTACTGGTCCTACAGGCGCGACGGGGCCTTCTGGTGCTGATGGAATCATTGGTGTTGACGGAGCGACGGGAGCAACAGGAGCAACAGGCGCTACAGGAACAACAGGAGCAACAGGAGCCACGGGACAGACAGGCGCTGATGGTGCTGATGGTCTGAATGGAGCAGATGGCGCGACAGGTGCTACAGGTGCTACAGGCGCAACGGGCACGACGGGAGCAACTGGAGCAACTGGAGCAACTGGACAGACAGGAGCAACTGGACAGACAGGAGCGGATGGTACGAATGGCGCAGATGGCGCGACGGGAGCGACGGGAGCGACGGGCGCAACTGGACAGACAGGAGCGGCTGGTCCTACAGGCGCGACAGGAGCAACAGGTGTCGTAGGCAGTGTGTTTCAAGAAGGTGGACCAACTGCCTCAAATCCTGATGCAATTGAGTTTAATTCTGTATTTGGATTGACTGTTACTGAAGGAAGAGCTGTAGTTGACCAAGAACGATTTACTCAAAACTATGTATTAAACATACCCAATGAAGGAAGTATAATAAAGTCTTTTGGTAAGTATTTAAATGGCGATACTGTCCCATCACAAGGGAAAACCGCGATAGAAGTGCTGACTGATGCGTTTCAAGATGCTGTTAATCCTTCACCAACCATTAGTGTTGGGACGGGTCCAGACTGGCAGCATCCAGCAACAGCGTCTACGATAAGCGTAACTGTAAACTTTGGGATTCAAAACGTTGGCGCTGATGGTTCTGCCACCATACAATATCAACTTGGAACATCGTCTTCCATCCCTACAGGATCATGGACCAATGTAGTTTCATACACTGACTCAGACGTTTTTTATAACGCTCCAAGCAAAACAGCGAGCTACAACACGAATGTAGCGTACAGCGCATCAAATTACTTCCACTTTAGAGTTTTAGTAACTGACAACACTACTGGTACAACTCAGCAAATAAGGTATGATTATGTGACTGCTCAATCGTTTAACAGCCCAGAAGTTCTTGATCAGCAAATAACTAGAATCAATTCCTCTATACCTGCCGCAACAAATACAACTTCTACGGTAAGAGAGTATGGTGATGTTCAGACTGGACTGCGTTATGATGTCAAAAGGGAAGAAGCATATGATCCAGTGAATGGTTCTGCTATTCAAATAAAAATTGGGTCTAATTGGCGACAAATAACAGCTCCTAGCTCTGCTTATGTTTTAACGGGGCTTTCGAATAATTCTACAGAGCAGGACATTCTGTTTAACATAAGCACTGACTCAATAACCGTCATTACTGATGGAGTTATAGACTTAACAGCTGAACCATCGCCTCATGAGTACAGGGTATTAGTGGATAGTCAATATGGAGCTACAAGGTATGTCGAGTTTAACGATATAAACTATTACTACTCGTATCAGGTTTGTTTTGATACCACGGCGCTGAGTACATCCTCTACAGACAGCGAGGTTCAAGCTGTTTATGATGCTTTTGGGGGAGATGATAACGGCAACAACGAGAGGGAAATAAAAACGGGCTCCTACCCATCAAGCATAGGAAGTACAAACTCATATACGGTACAAACCACCAACAAGTACATGTACATTTTCTATCCAGGGACCAACACTATATCAACAATGAACCTAGACGGTGTTTCCCCTACTCTAGGTGCATTTACAAATATTGGCACTTTCAGTTTAAGAAATAGGTATGGGGTTATCACAACATACAGAGTTTATAAGAGCAACTCTACAAATGCTTTTAATAACAACTTCTTACAAATAGGATAATGGCAGTAGAAGTAGGACGCGCAGGTGAATACGGTCACAACAACGCAGATAAAAGTTTTGTAGACTCTGATTTCGTCAGAGGTGGAGGTCGTTCAGTAGCCGACTTAGCTGGTCTTTATGCTTTGTCGCCAAAGTCAGACCAGCTTAAGGAGAATGTAACTATTGTTTATGTCGAGTCGGAGTCTGCTTTTTATATGCTTGTGGATTCAAGCAATATAAATAGCGCAAGCGGATGGACTGACATATCTACGATTATTGCCGCAGCTGGTGCGACTGGAGCTACAGGAGCGACTGGGGCGACTGGTGCAACGGGGGACGCAGGCCCTGCTGGAGCTGACGGCGCAACAGGACCTGATGGGGCATCAGTTGGGTTTCTTTATGATTTTGTATCAGACACAAGCACTACAACTGGTCAATTTGCATATTCGTCTACCACATCTGAATTTTATATTAGCGTTATTGACTCTTTCGGAAATAATTTAACTTCACTTTTTAGTGAGATATATGATGACACTCTTGGTGTTATTCAAATTGCAGAAGAACTTGGGTCAGTTGTTATTTTATACTCTGTCACTGCGAGCACGCTTAATAACTTTAATTCTCGCTATCGGTTCCCAGTTCAAAAAATTTCAAGCGGAAGTCTAGAAGTCGGTAAGTCCTATAGAATAACGTTTTTGTTTAACGGTTTAGATGGTGCGACAGGAGCTGCTGGAGCAACTGGCGCTACTGGAGCAACTGGCGCGACTGGGGGAACAGGAGACGCAGGACCCGCTGGCGCAGATGGCGTAGATGGCGCAACAGGAGCTACTGGAGCAACAGGTGCTACTGGTGCTACTGGAGCAACTGGTGCTACTGGAGCCACGGGCGGAACAGGAGACGTAGGCCCTGCTGGAGCTGACGGTATAGACGGAGCTACTGGAGCAACAGGTGCTACAGGCGCTACGGGCGCTACGGGAGCAACAGGCGGAACGGGCGATGCAGGTCCTGCTGGCGCGGATGGTATAGACGGAGCTACTGGAGCAACAGGTGCTACTGGTGCTACGGGCGGAACGGGAGCAGCTGGCGCTACGGGTGCTACGGGAGCTACGGGTGCGAATGGCCTTGCTGCTGGGCAGATATTTACAAACAACTCTACTCTTTTTAGTTTGCAAAATGGTGAGTTTTACTATCAGGGGTCTGGGGAATATTCATTGTTTTTTTATGGGCCTCAATTGTTTTTAAATCTTGCAACAGAAGATCCGTTTTTGATAATTTCTGGATATGATGGGAATGGAGACGTTGAAACCATTTTTTCTGGTAGCGTAGATGTAGCACCCATTTCATCACCGATTATTGGTACTAAAGTAACATCATCTACTGGAGGTGCTGGTCTTTCTGGTTTAACGTTTACAGAAGGTCAAGATTATTCTTTTTACTTTGGGATAAGAGGGTTGGATGGGCCTGCGGGACCTACTGGTGCGACAGGCGCTACGGGAGCTACGGGCGGAACAGGAGACGCAGGACCTCAAGGCCCGTCAGGACCTGCGGGTCCAACAGGTGCGACAGGTGCGACAGGAGCTACGGGCGGAACGGGGCCAGATTTTTTGTATACTAACACTGAGCCTACATCTTCTAGTTTGGGAGGCTGGGATGCTGGATCTACTTTTGACAGCGTCTCTCTTCAGGAAATGTTTGATGGGTTATTGTATCCTTATCAAGCACCAAGTTTTGCAACTTTTTCTATTAATCAGTCTTCACCCCTTGAAGTTGGTCAAGAGTTTGCTTCAAACAGGATTTATTCTTGGACTATAAATAACTCGTCAAATGTCGAACCAGACACTTTAGACATTTACTATTCAGGAGCAGCTTCAGGAACAATAGCTACAGACGTTTCTACAGTATCCCCTTACAACGCATCTCACGCGCCTATTGTCGTGACATCTGCAAACAGTGTTACATTTACTGTTAGGGCTGATAATAACAAAGGCAATATTTTTACAAAGACTAGTATTTTTTCTTGGAGGTGGAGAGTTTACTACGGGACTAGTAGTTTACCGTCTTTAGACCAATCATCAATAAAATCACTTGCTAATAGCCCTCTTAGAAGCACTGAAAGTGCTACTTATAGTTTTTCGGCTGGGGATTACAAGTTTTTTGCTTGGCCTGATAGTTTCGGGTCTCCTACAGCCGTGACTGGTTTTAAAGACACATCGACAAACTTAGCCGTAGCTATGGCTGACTCGTCAGATGATTCATTTTTTGGTAATACTGAAAACGGCTGGTCTTATGGGTTAGTTAGTGTAACTAACGCATATTCGCAAACCACAAATTATAGAGTGTACAGGACTAAGAACGTTCTTGGCGGATCTATTAATATTCAAGTAAGCTAAAATGGCAGATATACCAGGAGGAATTAAGGTGACAAGCTTTATATCACCGACAGATAGTACTGATACGTTTCCAACGCACGACTCTGTTTACGGCAAAGGCGGGCTTAGGTCAGTGGCTGACATTACAGAAAGAAATGATATCACCCCAGCTAGAAGATCAGAAGGAATGATGGTCTATGTTGAGAGTGACCAAACGGTATACATCCTTAAAGATGGAACTGACAACTCTAATTGGATTGATTTTACCTCTACTGGAGCTACGGGAGCTACGGGAGCTACAGGTGCAACGGGTGCAACGGGAGCTACAGGTGCAACGGGAGCTACTGGAGGTACTGGAGATACTGGTCCGATAGGACCAACTGGAGACACAGGACCTGCTGGACCTACTGGTGCTGATGGTATAGACGGTGCGACTGGGGCAACAGGCGCTACGGGTGTTGCAGGAGCAACGGGCGCTACTGGGGCGACAGGAGCAACTGGAGATACTGGAGATACTGGTCCTGCTGGACCTACTGGTGCTGCTGGTGCGACAGGAGCTACAGGTGCTACAGGGGCTACAGGAGCAACTGGAGCAACTGGTGTGGCAGGTGCGACAGGTGCTGATGGTGTTGATGGCTTAGATGGTGCTACAGGAGCAACAGGTGCTACAGGAGCTACAGGACAGACAGGCGCAGATGGTGCTGATGGTCTGAATGGAGCAGATGGCGCTATAGGAGCAACGGGAGCTACAGGCGCTACGGGAGCTACAGGTGCTACTGGCTTGCTCGAATCAATTGCAGATGGGAAAATAATAATAGGAACAGGAACAGGGTTTGAAGAGTCTGATTACACCATGCCTACAGCTGACGGAACAGCGGGGTATGTATTTCAGACTGATGGTAGCGGAACTGTAAGCTTTTCGGACATTTCTTCTTTGTTAGCTGAAGAACTTTTATCCCTCATAAACAGCTCAAGCTCAGTCGGGTACTCACTAAATTCTCCAGACCTCAACGGGGACGGCATCATTGGAACCTCCGACCTGTTGGTTCTCCTCGCTTACTATAATAGTACAGTGGCAGATTTAAATCAGAATTACACCGTAACAGACTCTAACGAGCCTTTAGTTTCGATAAATCTTTCGTCTCCTGATATATTGGA